>OGMU01000475.1_pt1 | contig 17591 bp, 20 predicted proteins | sample 1573331 | NCBI WGS metagenome assembly OGMU01 (sample SAMEA2581990, study PRJEB24529) | metagenome | biome: Human gut stool | place: China | collected 2011
GGACGTTTGGAGGCATAAAAGATGGATTTAAAAAATGCTGCACGTAAGCTTTGGCATAGCGATGTAGAAGAAGATCAAGTTTATAGCGGTCCGTACTTAGTTAAAGGCGGTCATATGGATATTTTGGTGCGCTCTCCGCGTCAATTCAGCGACGTACGCGAGTATGCTGATTCTTTAATGAGCGGTGCGACACTGATGGTATCTTTCGATGCTGTTGATTCTGCAATGAAAAACCGTATTTTTGACTATTTGAACGGTGTAAGTTACATTATTGGCGCAACTGTTTCTAAGGTCAGCGAAAATTTGCTGATGTACGCTCCAAATCATGTTGAAGTTGATAAGGAAGCTGTTAAAAAAAGTACTCGTTCTTGGTTAGGCAGATAGCACGCACTCATCTATAAAATATTAAAAGCTCATTCCTTTTTGGAATGAGCTTTTTTTACGTTAAGGCAGCTGCTGTTTATAATTTTCGCCAAGCTTTTTGATAAAACCGGCAAAGAGAATTGCTTCACCCTGCTCGTTATATTGCATCTGTCCGCGGCAGCGCACCCAAATCCATTTACCTTCTTTGTTTTGAGCACGATATTCAACATAGTGAATGTTGGCGCGTCCGTCTAAAATTTCCTGGTTGGATGCTAAAAAAGCGCTTTGATCATCTGGATGAACCTTGGCGCCCCAGATGGCGGCAGCATTTTTGATGTATTCGCCAGGCAGAGCAAATTCTTCAACCATGGTTTTGGGATAATGGAAAACATCACTTTGGACGTCACAAACGTAGAGATAATCGTCGGTGCTGTTAACTAAAGCATCGTAGAGATATTCTGCCTGATAAGAAAAACTGTTTTTTTCAGACGGGTCAGACTGTTTTTGCAGGCTAGCGTTCTGCTGGCGTTTAAGTATATGATAAGAACGTTTCTGCTCATACATTTTTTCGTCGACACGGTTTAAAATATCAGTAAGAGAGTAATTGCTTGTAGGCTGAACTTCTAAAAGGCCATAGGTGAAAGATGGTTCATAGGGCAGAGCATTTTTTTGTGCTGAATTTTTTAGTTCAATTAGGACTTTTTGCAGTATTTCCTTAACATTTTGCAGCGAATGTTCTGTAAAAACGACAATAAATTCATCGCCGCTGAGCCGGAAAAATATATCGCCGCTGCCCAGGTATTTTTTAAAAGTCTGGCATATAGTGATAATAAGCTTATCGCCTTCACTGTGTCCATAATTGTCATTGACCTGTTTGAGTGAGTTTATATCAAACATACAGGTTATAAAACCATGGCAATTCTGATGAGCTGCTTTAATCAATTTTTCCAGAAGCTCTTTGCCTGCACGTCTGGTCAGTGTATTGGTCAGTTCATCAAAACAGGCATCATGGAAAGCTTTTTTGGAATCTGTTATATCTATAGATTGCTGCAGATGTACGATTGAGCCGTCAAACCAATTAATAAGGCTGTCATGGTTTTCGTAAATACGTCCGGTTTTAGAATTGACTTCTTCCCAGTGAATAGTCTTATTAGAAGACGGATCACGCAGTAATTTGGAAACAGGGCAGAAGTTACAGCGTTGGGACATGTTCTGTTGCAATACCTGCCAGCATATTTTACCTTCAGGTGCTTTTAAGGCAAAACGGTCTTTCATCGTTTGGTTCATAAAGAGAATTTTATTAGTGTGGATATCAGTTACGTAGATGAGGTTATTCATGCCATTGATAATTGAAGTATAGACTTTCTGCTGTAATGCAGTTTGTTCAAAGGCATGCTTTTTTACAAAATATGCGCATAATATATTTACAACAGCAGTTAAACTGTCAGTGCTGAATTGCTGAAAATTGATTGCTTTTTCGTTTAATTCTAAAGCTGCAAAACCATAGAGATAATCGTCAAAGCGCAGCGGATAAACTGTGGTTGGTCTTATATTATCGTTGTAACCGCATTCTGTTAATATGTGACTGAAATCTTTGCAGTTGATTTCAGTCTTGAGCTTTAACTTTTTTGCGATAAGGTGAGCTTTATGGCTTAACAAAGACTGCTGTTGGGAAAGGGCTTCATTTGGATAGTGAAAAGCAGCCTGAAAATGTTTTTCGTTGCGCAGTTGAATCACAGAAATATGAGATAAATATTCTGTGAGACCAAGTGTTTTTTCTAAACTGGCAAGAAGATCATAAAAAGTATTTTTAAAAGAATATAACTTATCATATGCCTGTAAGAATTGTTGAGATTGTTTTAAATTATCAGTGCTATAGTCAGCCATATGTATCATTCCTGTCTGTTAGGGTGTATTTATAATATTATAGCACTTTCAAGATATGAATGAAATATATAAACTAAAGCAAAAATAAAATAACGAAAGCTTTAATTAAGATGAGATAAAGCGTGTTTTGGAGAAAATAAAAAGCCTGCTCAAAAGAGCAGGCTTTAATCGCTGTAGAGATTAGTCCATAGCATTGACTTTTTTAGCAAGTCTTGATTTTTTGCGGTTTGCAGCATTCTTATGGATAATACCTTTACGAGAAGCTTTATCAATCAAACCGGTTGCAGTTGCAAAAGTTGCTTTTGCTTCTTCTGGAGAGCCGGTCTCGGTTACAGCAACTACTTTACGAGCTGCATTGCGGATAGCAGCCTTGATCGGAGCATTTTTTGCACGACGTTCTGCGTCGGTTTTTACACTACGAATGGAAGATTTAATGTTCGGCAACGAATTCACCTCCTACAATTAAATACGTTTACTAAAGTATTCTACCACGAAGGAGTTAATTCTGCAAGGGATTTCTGCAAATTATTCCACAAAAGACTTTATTTGATAATTTTGGTAGCGATACGCTCGGGTTTAATGTCGGCAAAAGAACGTTTTTCAAGCGGTTTGGCCGGATAACCCAAGGCCAAAGCTGAAACAGGTTTGAAGCCTTCCGGCAGTTCAAGGCTGGCTACAAATTGAGGACTTTGCGGAATACGATTTAAAAGAGCCCAAAGATAAACTGAACCAAGGCCGATATCAGTAGCAGCCAATTGCATATTTTCAAGAATACAGCCAACATCAGCTATGTAAACCATCTGGCCGTCATCTTTAGGTTTAGCTGAAATGACGATTAAAGTAGGGGCGCCGTAAAACGGATTGTATTTGGGGTTTCCGAAAGCTTGACCGCAGTATTCTGCAAAGTTTTCGAGAATTTTGGGATTTTGCACAACAGAAATATATAGTTCGTCATATGCTCCATGACCAACAGGAGAAGCCCAGCCGGCGGCTAAAACTGTTTGCAGCTGGGAATCGCTTATTTGTTCTGGTTTGTAGACTCTGGTAGAGCGGCGGGTTGCAATAGCGGTTAAGGTATCCATAATATAACTTCCTTTCTTGTAATAATTCTTTTATTATTACTTATATTGTAACAGGTTGATGCTTTGATTTGCTGTAAATTATTTGTGAAGTGACTAAAAACACCATTATATATACTTTCATAATCTTTAACATAAATATTTTTTGTTACAGCAGCTTTTATTTATAAGTGCTTTACTAATAAGAGTTAGTATTTGCTTAATTACCGGCAAAAATGATATAATATTTTGCAGTGAATTTACGGCGGATGTTCCGCTTTAGCAAGATTATATATGAAGGAGAATATGATGGACCAGAATAAGATCCGTAATTTTTCTATAATTGCCCATATCGATCACGGTAAATCTACTTTGGCAGACAGATTGATAGAATATACCGGTACTTTAACTAAACGCGAGATGGAAGCACAGATCCTCGATTCAATGGACCTTGAACGTGAACGCGGTATTACAATCAAAGCGCAGGCCGTGCGCAGCAGCTATAAGGCTAAGAATGGCGAAGAGTACATGCTTAATTTCATTGATACTCCAGGGCATGTTGATTTTACATATGAGGTATCGAGAGCTTTAGCTGCATGCGAAGGTGCTTTGCTTGTTATTGATGCTACGCAGGGGATTGAAGCTCAGACTTTGGCTAATGTCTATTTGGCTTTAGATAATGATTTGGAAATTATCCCGGTTATTAATAAAGTCGATCTTCCCAGTGCTGATCCTGACCGAGTCAAGCATGAGATAGAAGAGGTTATCGGGATCGATGCATCAGAGGCCGTTTTGACGAGTGCGAAGACAGGTTTGGGTATTGAAGATGTACTTGAAGCTATTGTTGCTACCGGCACCTTCCGGTATAAGTGACAGCCCTTTAAAAGCTTTGGTATTTGATTCTAAATTTGATGCGTATAAGGGTGTCGTTTTATATGTGCGTGTTATTGACGGACGTATAAAACCTGGTATGAAAATTAAAATGATGGCTACCAATGCTGAATTTGAAGTAACAGAGGTTGGTGTTTTTAAACCTAATCTTGTTAATGTTGATTCATTGGAGGTTGGGCAGGTTGGATTTTTTGCTGCAGCAATCAAAAATGTTAAAGACGCACGTGTCGGGGATACAGTTACTGATGCCAATAATCCGGCAGCCGAAGCACTGCCTGGTTATCGTAAAGCTACGCCGATGGTTTTCTGTGGTCTGTATCCGGTAGAAAACTCAGATTATGATAATTTACGGGATGCGCTTGAAAAACTACAGCTCAACGATGCCTCACTGGTTTTTGAACCGGAAACATCAGTAGCGCTTGGATTTGGTTTTCGCTGTGGTTTTTTAGGTCTGCTGCATATGGATGTTATCAAGGAACGTCTGGAGCGTGAATATAATCTAACGCTGATTACAACGGCTCCAAACGTTATTTACCAGGTATTTCGCACCAATGGTGATGTGGAATTGGTTGATAATCCGTCTAATTTCCCTGATCCAACAGTGATCGACCATGTAGAAGAACCTTACGTTAACGCTACAATTATTGTACCTAAAGACTATGTTGGTGCAGTAATGGAGCTTTCTCAGGAAAAACGCGGTGAGTATGAAAATATGACCTATTTAGATGAAACACGTGTTATGATTCACTATGCACTTCCGCTTAGTGAGATAATTTATGATTATTTTGATCGGTTGAAGTCAGTAACCAGAGGTTATGCTTCTTTGGACTATGAGCTGGCCGGTTATCGTGCTTCCAGCTTGGTAAAGGTAGATATTTTGCTGAATGGAGAACCGGTGGATGCCCTGTCAGCTATAGTACACCGTGAAAAAGCTGTTTCCAGGGGACGTCAGCTGGTAGAAAAACTGCGCAGTCTTATTCCGCGTCAGATGTTTGAGATACCTGTACAGGCTGCCATAGGTAATAAAGTTATTGCCCGCGAAAATGTAAGAGCGATGCGCAAAGACGTATTGGCTAAGTGTTATGGCGGTGATATCAGCCGCAAGCGCAAATTGTTGGAAAAACAAAAAGAAGGTAAGAAACGCATGAAGCAGGTCGGCAGTGTAGAGCTGCCGCAAGAAGCTTTTATGGCGATTTTGAAGATGGATTAAAATGCAAAAATGGAAACAAATCCAGGGGGTATATATACATACCCCTTTTTGCTTGCAAAAATGTTTATATTGTGACTTTGCTTCATATGCAGGTGCTGACACAGAAACTATGGAAAAGTATGTTGATGCTGTCTGCAGTGAAATAATGATGCGCAGCAATGAAGTGACTATTGCAGATCAGGCCACGCTGTATTTTGGCGGCGGGACTCCCTCGTTGCTTTCGGAAAAGCTTTTGGCGAAACTGGTAGAAGCTTTGCAAAAAAATGGATGCTGGCTGCAGCCGGCAGAGGCAACGATTGAAGTTAATCCCGGTACTGCCGATTTGGATAAGCTGCGTTTTTTTAAAGATTTGGGATTTGATCGTATAAGCTTTGGTGTTCAAAGTCTTAACGATGCCGAACTTCGGGCTGTTGGCAGGATACATACGGCCAACGAGGCTTTAGACGCTATTACAATGGCAGAGAAGGCTGGTTTTACACGAGTCAGTGCTGACCTTATTTATGGCTGAAGACCAGTCTGCAGAATTTAACAGCGGCAGGGTTGCAGCATTTGTCGGTATATGGTTTGACGATTGAAAAAAATACGCCTTTGGCAGGTATGCTGGACAAAGGAAAAGTTGAGTTGCCGGACGAAGATTGTCAGCTGGCAATGTATGAATTGGTACAGGAGTATCTGGAAGCACAGGGACTGCATAGATATGAGATTTCAAATTATGCAGTGTCAGGTCAGGAGTCAAGGCATAACCTTGTTTACTGGCATTATCTGCCGTATTTGTCTTTTGGCAGTTCCGCCTGCAGCTTTAATGGCAGTCAACGTTTTACAGCAACAGATTCTGTAACTGATTATATTGAAAGTATTCAAAGTGGCAAAAGTTGTGGAGGCTTTGAAGATCTGACAAAAGAAATGCAGCTGTCAGAATATTTATTTATGGGTTTACGGACGACGGTAGGGATAGATTTAATAGAAACTGAACAACGTTTTGGCTGTGATGTAATGTTAGAATTTGGGGTTGAATTAGAAAAATTTATTAGAGGAAATTTAGTATTCTGTGATATTGAGCATAGGCGGATGAGGCTGACGGAGCAAGGGATGCGCTTTAGCAATGAAATTTTTGAAATCTTTGTGAAGTAAGAAAAATTGGTTGACAACTGTTAAGGTCAGTGCTATTCTAATACCAAGATGTTAGCACTCTAATGAGATGAGTGCTAACAATCGAGTTGGAGGTGGGATCGTGTTAAACGAAAGAAAGAAAAAGATCCTGCAAATTATCATAGAAGACTACATTTCATCGGCTGAGCCGGTTGGCTCACGTACTATTGCCCGCAAGTATGACTTAGGGCTCAGCCCGGCAACGATCCGTAATGAGATGTCAGACCTTGAGCTTCTGGGTTATTTGGAACAGCCGCATACTTCAGCGGGACGTATTCCATCTGCTCAGGCTTATCGTTTTTATGTAGATGCCCTGATTGAACCGGGGACATTGACAGATAATGATATGGCATTAATAGATGGCTGGTATAATGAACGTCGTCGTAACATTGATGATATTTTCCAGTCGACAGCCAAGATCTTGTCACGTATGACACAGAATGTTTCCATGGTTTTGACTAACCAGCAGACGATTGCAAATTTCTGTTATTTAAAATTTTTACCGCTTGACAGTCAGCATGCTATTTTATGTATCGTTGCCGATGATGGCAGTATAGATACGAATGTTGTTGATATTCCTTTAGGTATGTCTTCTGAAGAGATGGATTATCTGGCTGGTAAAATGAGCAAATTGCTGGAAGATCGCAATCTTAGCGATATTTCTGTGGAGATTTTGCAGAATGTCCATACAGATGTGGTCGAGGATAAACTCATTTTTTCATCATTACTGCAGGCTGTACGTAAAATGACGGGGCGCAGGCAGGAACAGAAGGTATTTTTAGGCGGAACAAAGCAACTGCTTAATCAACCGGAATTCCGTGATGTGGAAAGAGTCAGAAACCTGCTTGGTATATTAGAAGAAGAAAAGGTCCTGAAGGATCTTTTGCAAGGTGGTGAAGATTCAGGCCTTAAGGTAACGATAGGTTCTGAAAATAAATTTACCGGTATTCAGGATTGCAGTATGGTTCAGGCTACTTATCGTCTGAATGGTCAGATCGTAGGTACGATGGCAGTATTAGGTCCAACCCGTATGGAATACGGTAAGGTCATTTCTGTAATGGATTACCTGCATAAATATCTGAAAACAATTTTAGATAAGTAAAAAGACTATAAGGAGGAAGTGTTTTGCAAACAGAAGATTTGAAGGAAAGCTCAAAGCAAACAACTGCCGAAGAAACACCTCAGCAGGAAGCTCAAACGAATACAGCCGATGCTGCTAATGGAGTCGATGAGACTGCCGGGAAAAAGAGTGAGGGAGCTGCTGGAGAAAAAACTCCTGAACAGGATGAAAAGGATGTTAAGATCGAAGAACTGCAGAACCGTATTTTAAGGCTGCAGGCAGATTTTGATAATTTCCGCCGACGCAATACGTCCGAACGTGAACAGCTGGCAACTTTTGTTACCGCTGATGTTGTCGGAAAATTTTTAAAGGTGTTGGATAATTTTGAACGTGCTGAAGACGCCGCCAGAAAATCTGATGATGCCGCCGGAATTTATTCAGGTATTGAAATGATTAGGCGTCAGTTCGAGCAGACTTTTAAAGATTTGGGCGTAGAAGAAATAAAAGCACAGGGCGAAAAATTTGATCCTGAGATGCATGAGGCTGTGATGAGGGGGCAAAATCCCGATATGGATGATGACACTGTAGAGATGGTTCTGGAAAAGGGCTATAAATTACGTGATAAAGTTATCCGGCACAGCAAAGTTAAAGTTATCAGCAACGAATAGTTGCCATATAAATTAAAATTAACATATAAACCCGAGGAGGAATAAATCATGTCTAAAGTAATTGGTATTGACTTAGGTACTACTAACTCTGTAGTAGCAGTAATGGAAGGCGGCGAACCTACCGTTATCACTAATCAGGAAGGCAGCCGTTTAACTCCGTCCGTAGTTGGTTTTTCCAAAAACGGCGAACGTTTAGTTGGTCAGCTGGCAAAACGTCAGGCAGTATCCAACACTGACAGAACTATTAGTTCTATTAAACGTCATATGGGTACTGACTATAAAGTAGAAATCGACGATAAAAAATATTCTCCGGAAGAAATTTCCGCGATGATTCTGCAAAAGTTGAAAGAAGATGCTGAAAAATATTTAGGTGAAAAAGTAACTCAGGCAGTTATTACTGTTCCTGCTTACTTCTCTGACAGTCAACGTCAGGCAACTAAAGATGCCGGCCGTATCGCAGGCTTGGAAGTTCTCCGTATCATCAACGAGCCTACTGCTGCATCTTTGGCGTATGGTATTGATAAAAGCGACGACCATACCGTTATGGTTTATGACCTTGGCGGCGGTACTTTCGACGTATCTATCCTTGATGTAGGTGACGGTGTTTTTGAAGTAAAAGCTACTAACGGTGATACTCATTTAGGCGGCGATGATTTTGACCAGAAAATCGTTGACTGGATGGTTGCTGAATTTAAGAAAAATGAAGGCATTGATCTGAGTAATGACCGTATGGCTATGCAGCGTTTGCGTGAAGCCGCTGAAAAAGCAAAAATCGAATTATCCGGTGTTTTGACTACTAATATCAACCTGCCGTTTATTACTGCCGGTGCTGAAGGTCCGAAGCATTTGGATATGGATCTGACTCGTGCAAAATTTGACGAATTGACTGCTGATCTCGTTGAACGCACAATGGAGCCGACCCGCAAGGCTATGGCTGACGCCGGCCTGTCTGCTTCTGATATCAATAAAGTTATCTTGGTAGGCGGTTCTTCCCGTATTCCTGCTGTACAGGAAGCTTTGAAAAAATTTATCGGTAAAGAGCCTTACCGTGGTGTAAACCCTGACGAATGTGTTGCCGTTGGTGCTGCCATTCAGGCCGGCGTTTTGGCAGGTGAAGTAAAAGACGTGCTTTTACTTGACGTAACTCCGTTGTCTTTGGGTATAGAAACTTTGGGTGGTGTGTTCACAAAGATCATTGAACGTAATACTACCATCCCGACTTCCCGTAAGCAGGTCTTCTCTACTGCTGCTGATAATCAGCCTTCAGTTGATATCCATGTACTGCAGGGTGAACGTGAAATGGCTGCCGATAATAAAACTCTGGGACGTTTTGAGCTTTCCGGCATCCCGGCTGCTCCTCGTGGAGTACCGAAGATCGAAGTTGCTTTCGATATCGATGCTAATGGTATCGTAAATGTAAGCGCTAAGGATCTTGGTACCGGTAAAGAACAAAAAATCACTATTACGTCTTCAGGTACTTTGGAAAAAGACGAAATCGACCGTCTGGTAAAAGAAGCAGAGGCTAATGCTGAAGCTGATAAAAAACGTAAAGAAGGCGTTGAAGTACGTAATAATGCTGACTCCCTGTGCTATCAAGCCGAAAAGACCATTAAAGATATGGAAGGCAAAGGCTCTGAAGAATTGATTGGAAAAGTACAGGCAGCGCTTGATACTTTAAAAGAGACTCTGAAAGGCGAAGATATGGAAAAAATCAAAGCAGATACTGAAGCTTTGACCAAACCTCTTTATGAACTTTCCGCAGAGCTGTACAAACAAACTGAAGCTGCTAAAGGTGCTGAAGGTACTGAAACAGCCGAGGGCGCAAAAAAAGCTGATGACGATGTTGTTGACGCCGAAGTGGTTGACGAAGACAAAAAATAATCGGCTTAGGATGGTGTAAACTTTGAGTAAAAAAGATTATTATGACGTGCTAGGCGTGTCTAAAACCGCTACAGCAGATGAAATAAAAAAAGCATACCGCAAACTGGCACGTCAGTATCATCCTGATGTGAATAAAGATAATCCGGAAGCGGCTGAGAAATTTAAAGAAGCGTCCGAGGCTTACAGTGTACTCAGCGATGAGCAGAAACGTGCCCAATATGACCAGTTTGGACATGCTGCTTTTGAAAACGGCGGTGCCGGCGGTGCTGGTGGATTTGGGGGCTTTGAAGGTTTCGGCGGTTTTGGCGGCGGAGGCATGGAAGATATTTTTGATATGTTCTTCGGCGGGCAGGGCCGCGGCTCGCGTGGTTCTAATGCCGGTCCTCAGCGCGGTGCTGATTTACGCTTTGACCTGGAAATCACTTTTGAAGAAGCTACGTTTGGTTTAGAACGTGAGATCAGTTTATATCGTGACGAACAATGTCCGCATTGTCATGGGAATGGTGCGGAACCTGGTTCTAAAGTTGAAACTTGCCCTGAATGTCACGGAAGTGGCGAGATCCGTTTTACTCAAAACACTATGTTCGGACAGATGACCAATGTACGGCCATGTCCTAAATGTCATGGTGAAGGCAAGATCATCAGCGAACCATGTAAGGAATGTCGCGGACAGGGCACTGTTAAAAAGAATAAGAAACTTAAAGTCAAGATCCCTGCAGGAGTTGACAACGGTTCCCGCCTGCGGGTAGCCGGAGAAGGCGAAGCAGGGGTTAAAGGCGGACCAAGCGGTGATTTGTATGTATATTTGTATGTTAAACCGCATAAGTTTTTTGAGCGCGATGGTACTACTGTTTACTGCGAAGTGCCGATCAATATTGTACAGGCAACTTTGGGTGATGAGATTAAGGTTCCTACGCTGGATGGACAGGTTGTGATGAAGGTTCCGGAAGGAACTCAGCCTGGAAAGGTACTGCGTTTGAAGGGCAAAGGCATTCCCAGTTTGCGTAACAGTACACGCGGCGACCAGTTAGTCAGGATCAAAGTTGTTGTGCCGCAGAAGCTGAATGAAAAACAGAAAGATGCTTTGCGTAAATTTGCCGAGATCAGTAAAGATAACATTAATCCTGAAGAAAAAGGCTTTTTGAATAAGATTAAAGATTTATTTAAATAATGACTTGTATAAACTGCGGTTTGAACACCGCAGTTTATTTTTTTATGCCAAAAAATATGATATAATGTGAGCACTTGGCATTGAAATATCTTCTCAAACTGGTAGAAAAACACTTTCATATGGTAAAATATTTTAGAATAAGCTTTGTGTTTAATATATATGATAGTTATTTAAGGAGTGAGCGCTTTGTCACAATGGATAGAGGTAAGCATACAAACTACACATGAGGCAGCTGATCTGGTTGCCGAAATTATGCGTGCTGCAGGTGCAAACAATGGTGTTGTTATTGAGGACCCGGTTTTGATAAACACTTTGCGTAATTCAGGTACTTGGGAATTATGCGATATTCCTGAGCAGGAAAACACAGAAGTGGTTACGATAACTGCTTATTATCCGGAGGATGAAGAGCTGCAGCCACGTCTTACACAGATTGATGAGGACTTGACAAATTTGGAAACGCGTATTGGTAAATGTCGCTTTGGTAATACGCGTTTTCGTACTGTTTCCGAGCAGGATTGGGCTAACGAATGGAAACAGTATTTCCATGTTACGCATATTGGCAGAACATTGGTGATTAAGCCTACCTGGGAAAAATATACATCTAAAGCTGGTGAACATATTATTGAAATCGATCCAGGTATGGCGTTTGGTACAGGAACACATCATACGACCTGTATGTGTATGGAACGTTTGGAAAAAGTTCTGCGTACTGATATGGAAGTATTTGATGTTGGTACTGGCTCTGGAATTCTGGCTATTGCTGCTGCTAAACTTGGTGCTAAAACAGTTAAAGCGGTGGATATTGATGCTACTGCGGTACGAGTAGCTATTGAAAATATTGCCGGCAATGAACTGACAGAAAAAATCAGTGTGCAACAGGGTGATTTGCTGCATGGTACAGAAGGTAAGGCTGATATTATCATTGCTAATATTATTGCCGATATTATTATTATGCTTCTGCAGGATATTCCCGGTAAGTTAAAATCCGGAGGAATATTCCTTGCCAGCGGTATTATTGAAGAACGGCAGAATGATGTATCAGCAGCTGCCTCCAAAGTCGGTTTGTGTGTCGAAGCTGTTGATGCCAAAGGCGGCTGGGTTGTTATGCAGATGCGTAAGGAGGACTGACGGTGCATAGATTTTTTATACCGCAGCCATACAGTGATACGATGACAATAATGGGTGTTGATGCCAGGCATATTTATACTGTACTGCGGATGCAATGCGGGTCCAGAGTACAGATTGTAAGTGATGATGGTGTCACGGCTCTTGCTGAAATTGCTGATGCTAATGAAAGTGTTGTGACAGTCAAATGTCTGGAGGTACTGGCGGAAAGTCATGAGCCTTCAGTGCGAATCGTACTGGCACAAGGGTTGGCTAAAGGTGAAAAAATGGATTTTATTATCCAGAAGGCTGTAGAACTGGGAGTCAGTGAGATTATACCAGTAGCTATGGAGCATTCGGTCGTACGCCTGGAAGGTGATAAAGCTGTTAAGAAAGCTGAGCGCTGGCAGAAAATTGCTGAAGCGGCTGCGAAACAGAGTAAGCGTGATATTATACCAATGGTGCAGCCAGTACAGACGATGGAACAGATGCTTGCTGATAATCCCTGTGACTGTAAACTGATAGCTTATGAATGTGAGGATAAGCTTGGTTTGAAGGCTGCGCTGCAAAAGGAGCAGGCTTTGAAGGAGCTGCTGCTGATCATAGGCCCGGAGGGCGGTATTTCCGAGACGGAATTACAGCAGGCCCGGACAGCTGGGGCATTGGTAGTAAGTTTAGGCAAGCGCATATTACGTGCAGAAACAGCTGCATTAGTAGCTGCGGCCGCAATATTTTATGAAACTGGTGATTTAGGAGGATGATTGATGAAAAGAATAGCATTTTACACTTTAGGCTGTAAAGTCAATCAGGCCGATACTGCCAGCATGGAAGCGATATTTCGCAGTCATGGTTATACTGTAGTTGGTTTTAATTGCGAAGCTGATATTTATGTGATCAATACTTGTGTTGTTACCAATACGGGGCAGCGTAAATCGCGGCAGATGATCAATCGTGCTGTGCGCAGAAACCCAACTGCTTTCGTGGTTGTGACTGGCTGTTATCCACAGACGGCGGCAGAAGAAGTGAAGACAATTCCTGGTGTTGATCTTATTATCGGGAATCAGGATAGAGCAGATATCGTACGGTTGGTAGAAGAAGCTGCTGCTTTTCAGTCTGTTGATACAATAGACAGCGTGCGTAAGCTGAGTGCCAACACTGAGTTTGAAGAACTGAGTGCAGGTGATGTTAGTGATAAGACCAGAGCTTTTTTAAAAATACAGGAAGGCTGCAATCAATTCTGTACTTATTGTATTATTCCTTTTGCCCGCGGACCGTTGCGTTCGCGTAGTTTGACAAGCATCATGGAAGAAGTTAAAAAGCTTGTAGTTTCTGGTTATAAAGAAATAGTGCTTATCGGTATTCACCTTGGCTGCTATGGTAAAGAACATGATGGAAAACTGACTTTATTTGATGCTGTTGAGGCAGCTTTAAGTGTAGAGGGTCTGCAGAGACTGCGGTTGGGGTCATTGGAATCAGTGGAGGTCGAAGCGAGGCTGCTTAATCTTATGGAAAAAGATAAACGGTTGTGCCGACAGCTGCATTTACCTTTGCAGGCAGGCTGTGATACAACTTTAGCCAGAATGCACAGGCCGTATGATACCCGACGTTTTACCGAACTTTTGGACGATATCCGTAAACGTATTCCTGATATTGCCATTACTACTGATATTATTGCCGGATTCCCGGGTGAGACGGAAGAGGAGTTTGCATCTACACTTGTTTTTGCAGAAAACTGCGGGTTCAGTAAAATGCATATTTTTCCTTATTCCAAACGGAAGGGAACTCCGGCCGAAAAAATGCCCAATCAAATTCCTGAAACTGTTAAGCAAAGACGTTGTGCACAACTTACTGAGCTTGATCATAAGCAGCAGCAGAAATTTTTAGAACGTTTTGTTGGCAGTGCTGTGGAGGTATTGTTTGAACAGACTGCTGAGGATGGCTATATAGAAGGTTTGACCAGTAATTATTTACGGGTCTATGTTCGGTCGGAAGCTGAACTATGTGGCAAGATAAGAAAAGTGAGATTATTGAAGGCTGAGACGAATTTTTTAATCGGAGAATTGCTGAAATAAGAATAAAAGAAAAGCTGCCTTAAAAGGCAGCTTTTCTTTTATTCAATGGTAATTAATTCATATTGATCATTACCCATGGAAAGTTCTTTCATGTAACTGAGCTGCCGCAGACCACGACGTGATTCGATCCGTTCCTGCAGATCATGCTTAGCAGCATCTGGTAAAGCAAAAACAAGGTCGATAGAAGCCTGATCGACGGCAAGAATATCTGTAGAAGCAAGGATGCCGATATCAGGGGTTGTTGGCGGTGCCGCAGCAAGCCCGGCACAGTCGCAGTCAACAGACATATTGCGCAATACATTGATATAAATGATTTGTTTACCAAAAAAATCTGTTGTAGCCTTTGCTGATTCAGCCATATTTTCCATAAAACGCTCTTGGCTATATTCCCAGGGGTTGGATGGGTCAGAGGTATGCAGCATGGCTTTGCCGATCCTGCCGTCTGCGTTGCCAATTGCTATGTTTTTCATTGAACCGCCAAATCCTCCCATAGTGTGTCCTTTAAAATGCGTCAAAACGATCATGGAATCATAATTAAGCATATTTTTAGCGATCGACATTTCCTGAAAATGTTTGCCTCCTTTTACTGGCAGCATTACTGCTCCTTCTTCGTCCATAATGTCTACAGTACAAAAATCCCAGCCGTTAACTTTTAATGTTTCGCGGTGGCCGGCGGTGGTATAGCGGTCACCTTTATAGAAAGTGTTGGTTTCGACTAAATTACTGTCAGGTACATGCTGCTGCAAAGCCATCACTATTTCCCGTGGGAGTATATTGGGACCGTTCTTTTCTCCTGTATGGATTTTGATAGCTACTTTACCATGTATATCCTGGTTGATTTTATCATATAGTTTGATCAGACTTACAGGGCTGATATCCTTGCTGAAATAAACAAGAGCTTTATTATTTACTGCTGTTTTTTCATTACTTTTAACAGTTGGTTCAACAGGAGAAGAAACTGTATTGGCAGTCATTCCACAAGCGCTGAATAATAAAGTTGCGGCAGCGGTATAAAGTAATGTTGATAAAAATTTTTTCACTGTAAACTCTCCTTTCTTAGATAAATGATTAAAAATACTTTAAGTTCAGTATAATGGCTGGAGTTGACTATAAGTCAAGCGTTTTATTAAAGATTTTTTTACTTTGTTAGGTACAGTTTGAAAATAAATTGTGAACAGAGTAAATAGAAAAAGGACTTTTAAATTTTCTGACGAATATTATAAAAATTAGGATCACTAAGGGGGGAAAGAAATGAACGACTGTATCTTTTGCCGAATCATTGCCGGTGAGATCCCGTCTGAAAGAGTTTATGAAGATGACAAAATGATCGTAATCCGTGATGTGGCTCCTGCTGCTCCGGTACACGTTTTAATGATACCGAAAGCTCATACTGAAAATATTATTACTGCAGAACCGAAGCTGCTCCTGTATATGTTTGGGAAAGTTAAGGAACTGGCTGAGAAACTTGGTGTTAATGAAAAAGGGTTTCGCACCGTTGCCAATACTGGTGATGATGGAGGGCAGACCGTTAAGCATTTGCATATCCATCTTTTAGGCGGTAAAGCATTGGGGTGGCCGCCCTGCTGATACCTTGACAAAAGGCCTATCATAAGATATAATTTACTGGTAATATTGTGCGGTAATTGCGGTCTGACGATAGTCAGCAATAGTGCAAAAAACGCATGAAATGCATATATACACTTCCCTAAGTGTGTGGAGGGAGGGAGATCAGATGGCAGAAATTAAAGTTGGCAAAAACGAAACATTGGACAGTGCGCTGCGCAGATTTAAAAGAGCAACCCAAAAGGCCGGAATTCTTTCTGAAGTTAGAAAGCGCGAACATTATGAAAAACCGAGCGTTCAACGTAAGAAAAAATCCGAAGCAGCCAGAAAACGTAAAACCAGATAATGGGGGCGTGCTGTATGTCTATTAAAGACCAATTGACAGAAGATATGAAACAGGCCATGAAGGACCGTGAAGCAGGTAAGCTGCGTTTATCGGTTATTCGTATGGTGCGTGCTAATATTAAAAATGTCGAAATCAATGAGAAGAAGGAACTGAATGATGATGAGGTTCTGGCTATCTTGCTGAAAGAGGTCAAGATGCGGCAGGATTCTTTGGTAGAATTCGAAAAAGCCGAACGCAGTGAATTAGCCGAGCAGGCTAAAGCAGAAATTGAGATTCTCAAAAAATATCTGCCTGAACCGCTTAGCGATGAAGAATTGCGTGTTATGGTTGCTGAAGCTATCTCCGAGACTGGTGCCGAAGGACCGAAAGCGATTGGTAAAGTAATGCCTGCTGTTATGGCGAAGGCTAAGGGCCGAGCCGACGGTAAACGTATCAATCAAATGGTACGCGAACTGCTTCAATAATGAATAATTAACTTAACAGGACCGAATATTCGGTCCTGTTATTTTTTATAGCCCTTATAACAGTTTGATAACTGTTATAAGGGCTATTTTTGTGCAAAAATGCAAAAAAATCAGATTATTTTTGTAGGTTTCTACATATTAGGCTCGTCTTTAGCTTTGTATACTGAAATCAAAGAACTAATATGGAGGTGATTATCATAGCAAAGATTGTAGAAGCTGTGGAAGCTGTTAAGCTTGTCAGGTCAGGTGATGTTGTTATGATCGGAGGTTTTGGAAATGTAGGTAATCCAAAGAGGCTGATTGATTTACTGGCAGATACAGACATACATGATTTGACTGTTATTGCCAATGATCTTGGTACTCCTAATGTAGGCTTGGGAAGGTGGGTAAGGAATAGGATGCTGAAAAAAGCTATAGGTACCTATTTTACCTATAATACTGAAGCTGCGGAATTATATTTTGATGGAAAGTTAAATTTAGAGATGATGCCACAGGGCACATTTGCAGAAAGTATCCGTGCAGGAGGCTGCGGAATTGGCGGGTTTTATACAAAGGTTGGAGCTGGCACAGAGCTGACTGCGCATTGTGAAACAAAAGTTATTGACGGCGAAGCCTATGTTTTGGCGTATCCTTTGAAAGCAGACGTAGCCTTGTTACATGCCAGAAAAGCGGATGCTATGGGGAATTTGATGAGATATTAAAGG
>OGMU01000557.1_pt1 | contig 15439 bp, 21 predicted proteins | sample 1573331 | NCBI WGS metagenome assembly OGMU01 (sample SAMEA2581990, study PRJEB24529) | metagenome | biome: Human gut stool | place: China | collected 2011
CCTTTATGGATGCCTGGCTCGGAGGCGCTCAAGACCAGCTCCAGGTGCGCCCGTAAGGGCATATAATAAATATAGCTTTGGCAAGCTATTAAGTACGTGTTCTTTGAAATAATTACTTATCACCAGCCGACTTATCCATTCAACGAAAGACGATGGGGAGTGTAGCATGTAGGAAATCCATAAGTCAATCAGCTATCAGATTGCGACTGAATGGTGGGATGAAAAGATAGACAAAGGATAAAATCTATACTGATTGAATGATATGCCAACCGATTCCGTCCGGCATCCTCAAAATATTTTTTGCTGATAAACCGGCAGTGAAACGAAATAATCTTTCCCCTCGGAAAATCTTCATCCGGATCTTTCGGTTTTACCGGATCGGGATCTCCGGAATCCGGTTTCGGATCTTCCCTGTCAGTCCCCGGAGTTTCCGGATCAGGGTCTGTCGGGTCAGGTCCTGTCGGGTCAGGTCCTGTCGGATCAGGGTCTGTCGGATCAGGGTCTGTCAGATCATCTGTGTTCTCCGTCTTCCACACTCCATAAAGATCAATTTTCGGACTGTATCTGATTATCCAGCTGTCCTTTACCACTGCCCCACATTTTAAGTCTGCTTTTTTTGCATCCGGCTTCATTGCCCATCCAACCAGTTTTTTTCCTTTCGTTTTCCACCCGATATTTTCCAAAGGCACTTTTCCATAACCATACGTCATTGTCTGCACATCCATTTCCGTATCATCTTTTGAACTGTTCCGGTGAAAGAAAATCTGCAGTTTCTTTTTCTGTCCATAGGCCACACACCGCACATCATTTGTCACATAAAATTCCTGTCTCTCTCTATCCCCGTAACAATCTCCTCTCCATTCTGCAAAATCATATCCTTTCTTTGCTTTTGCTTTTAAACATGCCGTGTATCCATAACAATACTCTCCACCACCGGAAACCGATGCAATCCCTTCCCCTGCAATCGCATCCACCCAGAAAAACAATCCCTGAATTTCTTTGTGGAAATAATTGTGAAAGGAAGTGTATGACTCTCTGCTCCAGCTTTCCGCACCGGAAATTCCCTGATAAGTCGTATATACTTTTCCAGAAACCGGTCCCTGATCATTCATGGTTCCCTGCGCTTTTCCTTTTCTTACCACAATCATACAGGCATCCATCACCATAGACGCTTTGCCTTTATTTAATGCCTGACTTGCCTTTGCATTCAACCGGTCCTTCAGGTCTCCCAGTGTCAGCGCATACAGATTATATTCTGCACCACCTTTTCTGACACGATGCACCGCATACATATAGTTTCCGCCAAGTTTAAAATACATCGTCTGCAGTTTTTCCCGGAAGAATCCTTTACCGACAACTTCCATCCGATTGTCCGGTAGCGGATATCCGAACTTGCCAGATTTGCTTTGGTTGCATAATAGATCATCCCATCGGTTTCCGAGAACGGGAAAAAGCATACATTATTTCCATACTCCTGATAATAACCGTATGCATTTTCTGATATTCCAGCATAAATGTCTGTCTGTCTGAACGGAAGAAATGTCACCAGCAATGCCACGACCATCCCGAACACCACAATTTTTATCTTTTTTTCCATTAACCGATTGCCACCTCCCAGTATTCACATAATAACCTTCCGTTTTCATCCTGCTGTCCCCCGGTATATACCCCGATAAACTGATATATCTTCTCTCTTTTTGCAAGTGTTTTTGTATAATCCGGAAGTTCCTTTTCCGACGGAAATACACACACCGCTTTCTCAAGCATGGTGATTTTCCTGACCGGACAGTCCTTCTTTTGTAAAAACTCTTTTATCAGCCTGTCCAATTCCTTTCCCCCGAGCTTTCCCTTGGTCCACTTACGCATCAGAACATCCATTTCCTTTTTGATGTTACAGTCAGTCACACTTCCATTGCTCTGATAATACAGCCATTGCGGTGTCAGCAGGTCGGTCTCCTGCCTCTGGCTTCCTGCCATGATGCCCGGATGTGTATCATTTTGTGTATGCGCCGCAGAAGATACATGTTTTCCGTCACACAGCACGGAAAGTAACAGGGAAAACAGCATTGCAGCCACACATGCCACAATTGTCAGTGTCAGGATCACTGCATGTTTTCCTTTGGTTGTCAGTTTTCCTTTTCTATTCATACCTCCTCCTCTTGCGGCCATATTTCTTCCGTCTCTGTTTCCTCTTCGATTACTTCCGTCTCTACCAGTATCGTTTTATCGCATGCTATGGACTTATGAAATCCTCCCGGAAGTACAAAATCCTCTGTTACCCGTGCTGAAATAACACCCGAAACCATATCACAGCTTTTTACATCAATGGAAACCCTTGATGCCGTATGCAGCTGCTGCCGGATTTCCTGCCGGACAAATGCTTCAACCTCCGTGTCCGACACTCCAGTCGCATAATACCGGTTCAGATGATATTTAAGTACCTGCGAAATACAGTTTTCCATTTCATTTTTTCTTGTGGAAATACTGTAGATACTCAGACAGGAAACTATCGTATAAACTGCGATCATACAGCCCAGTATTCCTAATATTATGTTTTTCATCGACTCCTCCAGTACCCTTCAAACGCTCCCGTGTCTGTTTCACACAGTGCGCCACTCTTTGGAATTCCCTTTTCCACAACCACGCTCATTTCCGACACCAGCGCAATCAATACCAGTGCCGTCACAACCGCGATTGCCGTGCCTGCGTATTGTCTGATCAGTTCTTTCATCAACAGCCTCCGTTTCCCCAAACCTCGATCATCTGCATAATCAATCCCTGTCTGGACAGCAAAAACTGTCCCAGCGTGCCCAAAAAAACACCCCCCCCCCCCCCAGCCAGTACCGCACTGCCGTATTCTTTTACCCCTGCTGCCATATTCTATACCCCCGCAATCAATTGCAGAACTTTTCCGAGCCCTGCCACAACCCCTGTACCAATCACAAATAAAATTCCACCAATTCCATATTCTTCTATGATCTGTTCCATCCCATCTTCCTCCTTTTACTTTGCATAGCTTACAAATGTATGCTGTCTGTTAATTCCCAGAAAAGCAACCTGAAATGGAAACTGCATTTCAATTTTTGCCATATCAACCCCATCCATTCCATATGGTATCTGACTGACCTGCGAAACGGTTGCCACTGTGGAATTTTCATTAAAAAATGTTACTTTCAGCTGATATCCGGCTTCCTCACTCTGCAAAAAACACTGTTGTACCACGCCGGTATTAAAATCACTGTTTTCGATCTCATCAACAATCCGTGCCTGCATATCCTGTGCATTCATCACTTCCATATAGGCTGCCAGAATTCCCATTGCTGTCACCGCCATAAAAAGAGTCAGGAATACTCCCATGAATGCCTTTATGATCTGGCTCATTTTGTATCCTCCTCCCTTTTATCCAAGTCCTGCCCCTGACAGAAATGTCATCATAAACACTGCCATATCCACAAGAAGTTTTAATGACGCTGTCAATACCGGTGCAAGAAACAACAGATACATTCCACTGCTCAGATTTTTAAGCCGTCCCTTTTCTGCGACATCCAGCATCTCCAGATTCCGGTCAATCAGTTCCCCGATCTGCCGGTCTGCCCTTCCACTGTTTCCCATGGAAACGGAAAAGAGCATGCTCATGGCAGAATGTACTTCCGGAATCTGAAAACTTTTCAAAAACCGATGGTAGGGAAGCACGGACTCCGGTTCCATTTCCAGCTGACCAACCAGTATATCCAGATCCCGCCGCAGCACCGGCGGAACATGCTCCTGTGATTTCTGCAAAGCAACCTGAACGTTTTCACTCTGCAAAAGCAGAACAATATCCATCAGCCATCCCGGAAATGCACACTTGATACTGCGTACCAGCGTTTTTTTGGCAACCGCCCGTCCTACCCGGTGCTGATTTGCCATCAGAGCAACCAGAAGTAGTGCCGCCGCTGTCATCAGCTGATGTCCAAAATAATATGCAGCTGCTGCACCTGCCGCCGTCACAACAGCCAGAACTACCGACAAACGTTTCTCTTTCCGCTCATCATACCGGTAATATTCTTCTATTTTCTTTGCATCTGCCTCATCGGTATGTCCATCCAGGGTCAGCCAGTCGATGGCGAGATATTTCTGCGCTCTCGTAAAAATCAGATCATCAAGGATCACAACTACAATCGTAAGCACCTGAGAAATCAAATTTTTACTGATATCAATTTCCATAACCGGCAGATATAAAATCATCCCGCATATCAACAATGACGCAGCAATTGACATTACAATATCCACAAACATTTTCCTGCGTTCCTTCATAGAACCACAAATCCGCTGCTCCCATCTCTTTTTATCCGCCAGAAGCAATTCCACCGGTCTTTCTATTGCTCCTCCGTAAATCTCTACATGTACAATAAAATCATGTACATTTTTTATCCGGCTGCAGGCATATTCCCGTTCATCTGCAGGGAATCCCGCATGACATCAGTTTCATCAAATGTCATATGCATATGATCAATGGCGTTTTGGAGAACTCCGCGCATCGGACCATCCACCATCGCCGCATCTACATTCACCAGTGCTCTCTCCACTTTTTCTTCTTTGACGAAAGCATACAACAGCATATCCAGGTACTCGGATACCTCCTCAAATTTTCTCTCGTATACGATCTTTTTTTTGTACCATTTCCGGTGTCCGGAAATCCGAAGCAGCAGAAAACCGCCAATGACAACCGTCGTAATCCAGTGAAGTTTTAAGAGCAGATGCAGCGCATACAGTGCCGACAGGACAACCAGATAAATCATGTTTCCACCTCCCTGTCTGCATCCTTTCCAAGCTGCTGGTTCAAAAGACTGCAAAGCAGCGGGTTGTCAACTCCCTCTCTTTTAAACCGCCGCAACAGCGATTCCGGAAATTCTTTCAGCACCAGTTTTCCATCGGTCACTGCCATAATAATTTTGTTTTTTTGGCCTTCTCTGTCAAAAAAACATACCTGGTCAATATAACGGTACACCTGACCGGCCCCGTTCTTTTTCTTTCGGATCAAAACCCCGACATCCATTGCCTGATAGATATCGTTTTCCAGACGGTCCGCATCCACACGCGTTTCAAGCATATTTAAAATCCGGTCCGGGATATTCCGGACATCGTCCGTATGCAGGGTGGTCATTCCCCGTACTCCCGTTGACCACCCTTCCAAAAGGTATTTCACCTCCTTGGAACGCGCCTCCGAGAGCATGATCCATTTAGGATTTAACCGCAGGCTTGCCTTGATCGCATCCGCATAATCAAACCGGTCATTGACCCGCATCTCAATACAGTCTTTCCCCGGATTCGTTACGGAATACCGGATCTCCATGGTATCTTCGATTGTGATGACACGCTCATTTCCCGGAACATACTGGGAAAAAAATTTTACACACTCCGTCTTTCCAATTCCCGGCATCCCGCAAAAAATCAGATTCATTTTCGTCAGCACGCAATTGACCAGTACTGCAAGAATATCCCTGCTGCAATACTGTTCCTGCAGTGCCTTTTCTGCTGTCAGCCGAATGACCGGCGGTGTTTTCCGGATGCTGATACTGCGCCCGGAACGTGCGATCGACTCATGCAGAACTGTCACCCGCAGCTCACTGGTTTCTGCCTCCAGCTCCGGATTCTGCTTGTTAAACTGCTGACTGACCACATTTGCAATCCGCTGGGTAAACTGTTCTACAAATGCCAAAGTCATATTCTCATCCACATACGCCTGATTCACCCGGTAACGTTCGTTATAGATATTGGTCAGCCAGATCTCCCGCCCATTGTAATCGACATCTGTGATCTCTTCGTTCACAATATATTTCCACAATGGACCGAAATACTCTTTTCCAAGTTCCATACAGCCTCCTTAGGGTGTTGGCAGACCGGTATTTTTGTTCGCCTGGTCAATAAAATTTTTCACCAATGTCTGAAACGCACTTCCGATCGGTCCGCTTGTATCCGTTCCCACAACTGCTGTAATGACAAGGATCACTGCAAGAATCGCTACCACGGTAATTAAAATACCGCCATATTCCTGAAATATTTCTTTCATATTTTCATTTTCCTCCTGTATGAAGGACGTTCTTATGGGAAACCACAGAAGAATATCTGTGGGCACAAAAAATGCGGCGATTGCATCACATGCATTGCCGTACTGAAAAAAGATATTTTTACTATACCGTTTTTTGGGTTTTTGTAAATAGTTCTTTGGTACTAAAAAAGGACTTCCGCACCGGGAAGCCCTTCTTTTTGCTTTTACCTTAGTCATTCACTCTATTTTTCTGCCAGAAATTTTTCTGCTGCAGCCATGCGTACCACAACAACAAATACATTTGCTGCCTGCTCAAGTTCGGCAAGCGACGGATACGTCGGTGCAATACGGATGACAGAATCCTTCGGATCTTTTTTGTAAGGGAACGGGGAACCCGCACCGGTCAGTACCACCCCTGCCTCTTTACACTTTGAAACAATCTCCTTTGCGCATCCTTCCGGTGCCTCGAAGGAAATAAAATATCCTCCAAGCGGATGCATCCATGTACCGATTCCGCGGGATGCCAGTTCATCGGAAAAAATCTTCTCAACAAGCTCAAATTTCGGACGAATCAGATCTGCCTGTTTTTCCATATGTGCCTTGATGCCATCAACATTCTTAAAAAACTTCACATGACGCAGCTGGTTAATCTTATCATGGCCAATGGTCTGGATCGTCAGACGCTTCTTGATATCCGCAATGTTTGCCTCTGAGGAAGCGATTGCTGCAATACCGGAACCCGGGAAGCTGACTTTGCTGGTAGAACAGAATTCAAATACCATATCCGGATTTCCTGCCTTTTTGCACTCCTCTAAAATATCCAGAATCTGTGCCTGGTCCTCTTTGTAGAGATGATGTACCACATAGGCATTATCCCAGAAAATACGGAAATCTGCGGCTGCCGGCTTTAAGGCTGCAAATCTGCGGACCGTCTCATCCGAATAGACCACACCCTGTGGATTGGAATATTTCGGCACACACCAGATTCCTTTTACCGTCTCATCGTTATTCACATATTTTTCTACCAGATCCATATCCGGTCCATTCTCTGTCATTGGGATGTTGATCATCTCGATACCGAATGTCTCTGTGATGGCAAAATGTCTGTCATATCCCGGAACCGGGCAGAGGAATTTTACCTTATCGAGCTTACACCATGGAGTGTTGCCACAAATACCAAACATTTCTGCACGGGCAACCTGATCATACATGATATTCAGGCTGGAGTTACCATAAACAATCACATTTTCCGGCTTTGTCCCGATCACATCCGCCATCAGTTTTTTAGCTTCCGGAATACCATCAAGGACACCATAGTTTCGCAGATCAGTGCCGTTTTCACTCTTTAATGCAGTCTTGGAATCAAGCACATCAAGCATTCCCATGCTTAAATCAAGCTGGTCTGCTCCCGGCTTTCCCCTGGACATATCCAGTGCAAGACCCATGCCTTTTATTTTTTCATATTCGGCTTTGAGTGCGGTCAGCTCCTGTGTGAGTTCCTCTTTGCTCATCTCCTGATAGGTTTTCATGGTAAGTTTTCCTCCTTATTATTCCTCTGGATTTTCTTTGATTTTTTTATAATAGGCGCGAATCTGCTGCTCATATCCGTTTTCCGACGGCTCATAAAAAACCTCACCGGTCAGTCCGTCCGGCAGATACTGCTGCTTCACGTAGTGGTTTTTATAATCATGGGCATATTTGTAACCTTTTCCGTGCCCAAGCTTTCCTGCCGATTTGTAGTGGGCATCCTGCAAATGCACTGGTACCGGCGGTGTCTTTGTCTCCTGCACTACACGCATGGCCTTATCAATGGCATTGATCGCGGAATTACTCTTTGGCGCACTTGCCATATAAGTAACTGCCTGTGCCAGTACAATCCGTGCTTCCGGCATTCCGAGCCGCTCCACCGCCTGTGCCGCAGCTACTGCAACCTGCAATGCCTGCGGATCAGCATTCCCGATATCCTCAGATGCCAGAATCATGATTCTTCTGGCAATAAATTTCACATCTTCCCCCGCATAAAGCATCCGTGCCAGATAATACACCGCGGCATCCGGATCTGATCCACGCATGCTCTTGATAAAAGCAGAGATCGTATCATAGTGATTATCTCCCGTCTTATCGTAGTTGATGACCCGCTTCTGAATGCACTCACTGGCCACATCCAGTGTAATGTGAATGATCCCATCCTCACTCCGGTCCGTGGTCAGAATTCCAAGTTCAATGGCGGTCAGCGCTGCACGCGCATCTCCGTTTGCCATGTCAGCTAAAAACTCCAGCGCATCATCATCCATCTGTGCATGGTAAGAACCCATGCCCTTTTCCGTATCATTGACCGCCCGAAGCAGCAATGTACGGATATCCTCCGTGGAAAGTTTCTTTAACTCAAAAATGACGGAGCGCGACAAAAGCGCAGGATTCACTTCGAAATACGGATTTTCCGTTGTGGCTCCGATCAGAATGATCGTGCCGTCCTCGACAAACGGAAGCAGATAGTCCTGCTGTCCCTTGTTGAAACGATGGATCTCATCGATAAACAGGATCGTTTTCTTTCCATACATGCCCTGATTGTTTTTTGCCGCGGCAACCACTTCCTCCATGTCTTTCTTGCCCGCCGAAGTCGCATTGATCTGCATGAACTCTGCACTTGTGGTATTGGCAATCACTTTCGCCAGCGTCGTCTTTCCCGTACCGGGCGGCCCGTAAAAGATGATGGAGCTGAGTTTATCCGCTTTGATCGCACGGTACAGCAGTTTGTCTTTCCCGACGATGTGCTGCTGCCCGACAACCTCATCAAGTGTGGTCGGACGCAGCCGTGAGGCAAGTGGTGACTCATCCTTCATATTCTGTTGTCTCATATACTCAAATAAATCCATTCGTATCCAATCCCCATATGAATATCATTCAAGATCTTTTTGAATAATTTTTGTGTGTATCCTGCATTTTTATTCTTTGCAGGAATTTTTCCACAAACTTCTTTACGCTTTGTTCTTTGCGATATTTCTATGTAATTTCTATTATTCTTTCATTTCCCGCTTATCTCATTTTGAAAGAAAAAGCGTCAGGAAATTCATTTCATCCTTATAAGGATACATGATTTCCTGACGCTTGACAAGTTATTATTGAGATTTTTTTACATAAATATTGCTTTTATTTTTGTACAGATGCTGTAAGTGCACCATCCTTCACGTCAATGAGGATCGTATCTCCCTGCCGTACCTGATCTTCGAGAATCAGTTTTGCAGAGAGGGTCTCTACATGCTTTTGCAGGAACCGCTTCAATGGTCTTGCACCATAAACCGGATCGTAACCATGTTCAACCACAAAGTGTTCCGCTTCCGGTGACAATGCCACCTTGATCTCACGATCAGAAAGACGTTTGTTCAGATCATCCATCAGCAGACGGATGATGCCACCAATATTTTCTTTTGACAGTGGCTTAAACATAATAATCTCATCCAGACGGTTCAAAAATTCCGGTCGGAAATGTCCCTGCAGATCTTCCATGACTTCTTTTTCTGCCTCCGGCGAAATGTTGCCGTCTGCATCAATGCCATCCAGCAGATACTGCGATCCAAGGTTACTGGTCATAATAATGATCGTGTTCTTGAAATCTACGGTACGTCCCTGTGAATCTGTGATCCGCCCGTCATCAAGTACCTGTAACAGTACGTTAAAGACATCCGGATGTGCCTTTTCCACCTCATCAAACAGGACAACAGAATACGGTTTTCTCCGCACGGCTTCTGTCAGCTGGCCGCCTTCATCGTATCCGACATATCCTGGAGGCGCTCCGATCAGACGAGCCACCGAATGTTTCTCCATGTACTCACTCATATCAATACGCACCATATTGGACTCATCGTCAAACAGTGACTCCGCCAGTGCCTTTGCAAGTTCTGTTTTACCTACACCGGTAGGTCCTAAGAACAGGAAAGAACCAATTGGCTTTGTAGGATCTTTGATACCGGCCTTGGAACGTATAATGGCATCTGTAACCTTTTCTACTGCCTCGTCCTGTCCTACTACACGTTTGTGAAGGACTTCATCCAGATGTAAGGTCTTGCTGCGCTCACTTTATGTCAGTTTCGCAACCGGGATTCCCGTCCAGCGGGAAATGATCTTTGCAATCTCTTCATCGGTGACATTTTCGTGTACCAGAGACAGATCACGGTCTTTGAGTTTATCTTCCTCAATTTCCAGTTCTCTCTGTAATCCAGGCAGTTTACTGTACTGCAATTCCGCAGCTTTTTCATAATCTGCGTCACGCTGTGCTGCCTCGATCTCCTTCTTTGTGCTCTCAATCTGCTCTCTGACCTTGCTGACATTGTCAACTGCATCCTTTTCGGTGCTCCACTGCGCTTTTCTGGTATTAAACTCATCACGCAATTCTGCAAGTTCTTTCTGCAGATCTGCCAGACGCTCCTGACTCAGATGATCGGTTTCTTTCTTTAATGCCGTCTCCTCGATCTGCATCTGCATGATCTTCCGGTTCATCTCGTCAAGTTCTGCCGGCATGGAATCCAGTTCCGTCTTGATCATCGCACAGGCCTCATCGACCAGATCAATTGCTTTATCCGGCAGGAACCGGTCTGTGATATAACGGTTGGAAAGAACTGCTGCCGTAACAAGCGCAGAGTCCGTAATCTTAACGCCGTGGAACACTTCGTAACGTTCCTTTAAGCCACGTAGGATGGAAATGGTATCTTCCACCGTTGGCTCATCTACCATAACCGGCTGGAAACGCCGCTCCCGGGCAGCATCTTTTTCGATATACTCCCGGTATTCGTTTAAGGTTGTGGCACCGACACAGTGCAGTTCGCCTCTGGCAAGCATTGGTTTTAACAGCTGTCCGGCATCCATGGCACCATCGGTTTTTCCGGCACCGACGATTGTGTGCAGTTCATCGATAAACAGAATGATCTGTCCATCCGAATTTTTGACATCGTCAAGAACTGCTTTCAAACGTTCCTCAAATTCACCACGATACTTTGCACCGGCAACCAGTGCGCCCATATCCAGGGCAAACAGCTTCTTGTCTTTTAAGCCTTCCGGTACATCGCCTTTTACGATACGCTGTGCCAGACCCTCGACAACGGCAGTCTTACCTACACCGGGTTCACCGATCAGCACCGGGTTATTTTTGGTCTTACGGGAAAGAATCCGGACCACATTCCGGATCTCCTCATCACGGCCGATCACCGGGTCCATCTTCTGCTGTCTTGCACGCTCCACCATATCATAACCGTACTTTTCCAGTGTATCATATGTTGCTTCCGGATTATCGGAAGTGACACGCTGATTGCCGCGGACGGTAGACAGTGCCTGCAGAAACCGTTCCCTTGTCAGCCCATATTCTTTCATCAGTGCTTTCATCGCCGGATTTGGATATTTGAGCATTGCAAGGAAAATATGCTCGACAGAGACATATTCATCTCCCATTGCCTTTGCCTCATCCTCTGCATGGATCAGCACATTGTTTAAATCTTTTCCGACATAGACATTGCTGTTGCTGCCGGATACTTTGACGCGCGCATCCAGTTTGCTGATCGCATTCTGGGTGAAATGCTGTACGTCAATTTCCATTTTCTCTATCAGTTTCGGGATCAGTCCCTCTTCCTGCTGTAACAGGGCAACTAACAGGTGCTCCTGCTCAATCTCCTGATTTCCATAGTCGTAGGCAAGCTTTTCGCAGTTATTGATCGCTTCTACCGACTTTTGTGTGAATTTCTGTATGTTCATAGCAAGCCCTCCTCTTAACTATCATCATGTAACTGTGCTGTTTTTTGCATCCCAGTTACTATTTTTCTCGATTACGATATTGTTATACACCCGTTTTTAGCACTCGTCAAGTAGGAGTGCTAACAAAAATTCTAAAGATTTTATAAACATTGGAATATATTGTCGAATTGTCTGAAAATTGTTTTAGACATAAGTTTTTTCGATATGACGAAAGAAGGGGAATATTCTCTTTCTCCAGAAACATCCGTTATTAATTGTAACGGATGTTTTGCCGATATAATAGACAACACAAACGATGATCTATTACAGAAAGGAACTTTTCATGCAGATTTATTTATCACTGATGTCCCAGAAGAATCCCTCATCCGATTCCTCATCCTATGATCTTTCTTCTCCTCAGGGACGCATGCTCTATGTGAGAGAAACAACCAATGCCGCATTTTCTTCCTGGACTTCTCCCCTGCAAAGACAGGACCCTGATACGCAGGAAGAAAAAAAACAGGAAATGCTCTCCCGCATTATGGGAAAATTAAAAAGTGGGAAGAAACTTTCTGCCAAAGAGCTGGATTTTCTGCGGCGTACCGATCCAATTCTGTATGCCCACGCCCTGCGCGTCCAACGAATGGCGGAGGCTTTAAAACAGCAGCTCTCCCATGCAAAAAGCAAGCAGGAAGCAAATGATATGATTACATCCGCGATTGCCGGGGTCTCGGACAAAGATCCGGACAAAGAATATCTGCTGGCTGCTTACAATGAGGTTTCCAAAAATTTTCATAAATCACCGGCTTATCAGCGTCTGCCAAACACTCCGGAAGATGCAAAAAAAAGAAAAACGAACAATCCGAATGCGCATTTTTCCGATGATGAGGACACGAATGACGATACGGATGATCTCCTGTCATGGACCCCGCTTCAGGAAATTATTGATGCGGCTCCAACACTAGAATGTCAGGGCTAGGCTTATATAGCTGGAACATTATTATTTCAAGTAGTGTTCCAGCTTTTCATTTACACACAGACGGATTTCCTCTGCAACACGTTCACAGTATGTCTTTTTCATACCCGCCTGCACACCAACTGCTACTAATTCCTTTTTCCCCGGATTTTTGCCATTTCCATCTACAGTGGTTGTGTGCTCACTATAATACGTATTACTGTATGTGAGATCATAGGCAGGACTTAAACGCCACATATCATCCTTTTCATTATAAATGTAGGTAAAGTTTTTAGAATGATCATCACGATTATGTGCGAATACATTAAAACACATACGACGATACATATTTTCCACATCCTCTGTACAATCCCTTGTCAGAATTTTTGTCAACTTCATCAATTCATGATAGTCCAGACTTGGTTGATTAAAATCTAACTCCAATAAGGCAGCCGCAGTTAACATATGTGCCCTTTTTATTTCATTCTTTTCTATTCTTCGATCAAATCTCTTTGTTCCAAAATATCCCGGACATATATCTGATGAAAAAAGCCGTGTTTCACTCATTACAATTCCACAGGCTTTTGCACACAGAGAATAATCGTATTCCATTTTTCCCACATCTTTTTTGTCCACATGTGCCGGAAATTTAATAATCCAGTTTTCTCCATCTATTTCCGTCATAATCTTAGGTCTTGCACCACCACTGGTTCCTCCCAGCCGGTACAATTCATCTAATTTCTCCGAATATTGCGTGCTTAATATTTTCTGGCAATGCACAGATAGTTCGTCCAGATCATCCATCTGTTGTCCCATCCCAATCTCCTTCTGCGGATGATAGGTCAAAGCTCCCATTCCAGATTTTCCCACGATGGCAAGACGATCCAATACCGAATATTGTGCTTCCTTTTTTCCACGTTCTTTCAGCAAACGCTCCAATAAAAGCTGTCCCCATGCATCCGGTAAACTATCTGCAAATACTCCGAACAATCCGTCAAAATAATCTTTTTTTGGCACAAACACTTCATTTTTTAGCGGAAGCGAAAATGGACTGACTGAAAATCCATGCTCCAACCATTCTTCACTATAAGAAAATGCCACCTTATGATTCGCGGTCAATGCAAGCGTTCCCACAAGCCGGTCATCCATCCGAACCTCAAGACTTTCCCTTTGACTCATTGATTACCTCCTGAATATTTCGATATGGTACCTGTGTAAAAAGATCCCGCAGTTCATCTGCAAGTTCCAACGCCATAGCAAGTTTTGTCAGTGACAAAAGCGAAATCTGTCCTGTTGTCTCAAATCGTTTAATAGAACCGTAACTTACTCCGCTCATATCCGAAAGTTTCTGTTGCGAAACTTTCCGCCGTCTGCGAATACGGCGCATACGTTCTGCCAGTTTTTTATCCAGTTCTTCTGCTGTTTCCCATACCAGTGCTTCCATATCATGCCCCATCTTGTCAGATAATATTTTATCCATTTCACGCGATTTTACTTATTTTTATATAATATATTATCTAATATTTTAGCATATCTCTTCGGGTACCGCAACGTCTCCCTGACTATTTTTCCTATCATACAGTTTTTCCAAAACTGCTCCAATATCCGCTTCCACGCAAATGGATTTCTTTCGGATTTCCTCCGGCGCACAGGCTTCCTTCTTATTTATGCAGGCATAAACTGCATCCGGCCAGGTTGCATATAGATATATCGGCTCCAGTACGCCCAATATTCTTCCAATGTTTTATAAGGGAAAAAGCCCCCGGAATACATATCCGAAAATCCATGCACCTGTCGGAAATCGCCAAACCACTTTTCAAAACGTTCCCCGGAATAGGTAAATCCTGCAGAAGTGGATAATCCCGCACCCGCGCCAATGATCACGGCCTCCGCTTTCTGCAGTGCCTGTTTCAGACGCTCTGTTTGTACACTTTTGCAGTTTGATGTTTTTATACTGCAAAATGGTGGATTATTGCCCCTACACTTTGCTCCCATACATGGGCACCACGATACACTTTTCGGCATATTTACTTCCATCGGTTCTCTTATCCATTCCATTTCATCACCTCCTTTACACTTCCTTCGTTTCTTCATATTCCAAAATGTCACCCGGCTGACACTGTAATACTCTACAAATCGCTTCCAATGTAGAAAACCGAATCGCCCTAACCTTTCCAGTTTTTATATTCGACAAATTTACATTCGATATTCCCACTTCTTCTGCAAGTTCTTGCAGGGAAATTTTTCTATCGGCCATCACCCGATCTAACCGTAATACAATTGGCATCTTATATTTCCTTTACTTTATCTATAATATTTCATCAGCCTCTTTCTGCAATTCGTACCCATGTTGAAAAGAAACACCAATGAAATAAATACAGATTCCTACTATAACAGCTGCTCCAATAAAATGATCCGTTCCTTTCCATTCTACCCCTTTTATAATCTGGCATGCTGCTAAACTTAAATATTTCAGGCATTTAATAACCGGATATCCGATTACAAAACATAAGGCTATCCCCCTACATTTTCAAATTGTTTTTTTACTTTATTTCCGTTCTTTCTTTCAAACATTTTTTATTCTCCTTTCTTGTATATCATAATTTCACTTTTTATGTTTGTCAATACATCTTTAATGTTTATCGTTAATTTATGACGAAAAATCCCAAGAGCGATGCCAGCATCGATACTCATGCCATAAAAAAGGGGCTGTAAAAAAACTCCCCTGACAG
>OGMU01000566.1_pt1 | contig 15102 bp, 9 predicted proteins | sample 1573331 | NCBI WGS metagenome assembly OGMU01 (sample SAMEA2581990, study PRJEB24529) | metagenome | biome: Human gut stool | place: China | collected 2011
ACCATTAACGAGTATTCTCCTTTGGCAATACCCGATAAGTGGAAGTCGCCATTCTCTTTAGTATGGGTAAATGAAGCGGGATCGGTTTCGCCTTTCTTCGTTAGTACGACATCGGCAAACTCTATCGGGTTGCCTGTACCTTTTTCCTGCACTTTTCCTTTGATCTGTACGGGAACCGCCATGAGGCAGTTGAAACTAAACATAAAAAGAATGAGAATAATTGTAGTTTTCATGATCGTGTTGATAGTTTGTTTTATGCTGCAAAGTTAATGAAGTATTTCCGACATTAGAATAAATTGGTTGGCTATATAGCGCTTGTGTCACGGAAAGATACATATTTGTCACGATAAGACATGGACGGCCGGAAATCTGTACCTGTTAATATATAGAAAAGTGTGTCTGTTTCCGTCTTTCTTTTTTGATTTACTTTGCAGTGTTGTTTTAATCTCCTAATATACTTAAAAGTTATGCAGTTGAATTTTGCCAAAAGAATGTCCTATATCAAGGCTTCGGAAATAAGAGAAATACTAAAAGTTACTGAACAGGAAGATGTCATTTCGTTTGCAGGCGGTTTGCCCGCTCCAGAGCTTTTTCCAATAGAGGAAATTAATGAAATCAATCAGATCGTATTGAAGGAAGCAGGTACTAAAGCGCTTCAATATACGACTACGGAAGGTTATGCCCCTTTACGTGAATGGATTGCCAACCGGATGAATGAACGTTTGGGAACAGCTTTTGATAAAGATCATATTCTGATAACCCACGGTTCTCAACAAGGGCTGGACTTATCCGGAAAAGTGTTTTTGGACAAGGGAGATATTGTACTTTGCGAAAGTCCGACATATCTGGCTGCTATCAGCGCATTCAAAGCATACGGATGTGACTTTATCGAAATCCCTACGGATGAGGACGGTATGGTGATGGATATTTTGGAAGACGTCTTAAGTAATACTCCTCATATAAAGCTGATATACGTGATACCTACTTTTCAGAATCCTACGGGGAAAACGTGGAGTCTGGAAAGACGCAGGAAGTTGGCTGAATTATCTGCCAAATATGGTGTGGCGGTTATTGAAGATAATCCGTATGGCGAGTTAAGGTTTGAGGGAGAACCTTTGCCCTCTATAAAGTCTTTTGATGAGGCTGGAAATATCTTGTGTACAGGCAGTTTTTCGAAAATATTCTGTCCCGGCTTCCGGATTGGCTGGATTGCGGGGGATAAAGATATTATCCGCAAATATGTATTAGTCAAGCAAGGTACGGATTTACAATGCAACACTATTGCCCAGATGACCATTGCCGAATATCTGAAACGTTTTGATATTGATCGACATATTGCGAAGATAGTCGAAGTATATAGAAAGCGCAGGAATGTTGCGATTGAAAGTATCGAACGTTATTTTCCCGATACTGTAAAGTTTACTCGTCCCGAAGGGGGATTATTCACATGGATAGAACTCCCTGAGGGGATTTCGGCACGTGATGTTTTAGTTAGAAGTCTGGAGAAAAAGATTGCTTTCGTTCCGGGAGGTTCCTTTTATCCCAAGGGAAATAAGATTGCAGGATATTGGATGTCATTATATTAGATATTATTTCTGTAAATGAGTAAATAGATTAAGTAAAGCGTGGAATATTACCACATATTTCACGCTTTTACTATATAGATGTGTCAGATTAAAACAATATAGAGATGAAAAAACTGTTGTTAATAGAAATTCTCCTTACCATAAGTTTTACGCTTATGGCAGAAGATCCCGCTAAGACTTATAAGAACCCGGTTGTTAATTATAGTTTGCCCGATCCCAGTGTGATCAGGGCAGAGGATGGATACTTTTATTTGTATGCAACGGAAGATATCAGGAATTTACCGATTCACCGTTCTAAAGACTTGATCAAATGGGAGTCTGTCGGTACAGCTTTTACCGATGAAACACGTCCGACTTTTGAGCCAAAAGGGAATTTATGGGCACCTGACATTAATAAAATAGGAGACAAATATGTACTCTATTATTCGATGTCTTGCTGGGGAGGTGAGTGGACTTGTGGAATAGGCGTAGCTACTGCCGACAAACCGGAAGGCCCTTTCGTAGATCATGGAATGATGTTTAGAAGTAATGAAATTGGGGTTCAGAATTCGATTGATCCATTTTATATAGAAGATGGAGGGCGGAAATATATGTTTTGGGGGAGTTTTCGCGGCATATAAGGAATAGAGTTAACAGCCGCCGGGCTAAAAGTAAAATCTGGAGCAGACAAGAAACAGATAGCAGGAACCGCTTATGAGGGGACTTATATTCATAAAAAGAATGGATATTACTATCTGTTTGCTTCTACCGGAACTTGTTGTGAAGGATTGAAAAGTACGTATCAGACAGTAGTAGGGCGTTCTAGTTCATTGTGGGGACCTTATTTGGATAAACAGGGAAGGTCTATGCTCGATAATAACCATGTGGTATTGATTCATAACAACAAAAGCTTTGTAGGCACAGGACATAATGCGGAACTAATAACCGATAAAGCAGATAATGATTGGATTTTATATCATGGAGTGAGTGTTTCCAATCCCTATGGGAGAGTTTTATTGTTAGATAGAGTTGATTGGGAAAAAGGGTGGCCTGTTGTGAAAAGTAGTTCTGCTTCTACAGAATCCCCCAAACCTCATTTTTAAAACGATTTCTTTTTAGATATTGACAGGAGAGATTAAAATAGGTATTATTCCAATATAATTAGTTGTTTTTTTAGGCAGTTTGAACAGAATTTTTCTTTTATCGGTCAATTTGTGGCATTCTGAACAGCTGATGTTTGCTAACTTTGCCTTCGTCATCAAAGATTTTATTTTGTAGAACAGACAGAATTAAGATAACAACAAAATTTAATACTAACAGAATCGGAGATTGATTGCTACTGATTCGCATAATTTGATTTATATGAATTTAAAATGCTTACTTTGTGGAATAGCTATTTTGGTATGTGTCGGAACCGTAAAGGCTATTGACAATGTGTCGGAACGTGTATCCGCATCTATTTCTTTGAAAGTGCCGGGAAATGAGGCAAAACAGTACCCGTTGACTTTCCAGAAGACCAAAAACGACAAAAGCGCTTATCAGTTGGAAGCCTCTGAAAGAATTCCGTTGACAGTTTATCAAACAATAGAAGAAAAAGGCGGAAAATCGCAGATAACAGTATGTATCACTGCATTGGAGGATGTATATTTTAATTACAGTCAACAAGTGTCAACAGGGTTCCGCCATGATGACTGCCAGTTCTACATGCCCGGATTCTGGTATCGCCGTAATCTTCGTTCTCCAAAGTCGGCTCCCTCGTTTCATACTTCGGATAGTTGGTTGGTGCGTGAAGATAGGTTAAGTACCCCTCTTACAGGTATCTACAGTGAGGGAACCAAACGTTTTATGACCGTAAACCGTATCGATCAGTTCGAGAATGACGCTTTGACTACTCATCGGGAGGGAGAGGTTATTCTTTCCGGTAAAACCTCCCTTGGTTTCACCGGCTTTGAGAATCGTAATGGCATAGCTACACTTTCTTTCGGTTTCCCCTATCAGGAAGCTCCTAAGAGCTATATTCGCAAGCTGACATTGGCCCCGCAGGTAAAGGCTTTTCAGTTGTTGAAAAAAGGTGAAACCGTTTTATTGAACTGGACTATTTTTGAAGATGCAGCCGAAGATTACTCGGATTTTATTCGTCATACTTGGGAATATTGTTACGATACTTATGCTCCAAAGCCTGTTGATACTCCCTATTCAATAGCGGACATGAAAAATACTCTTAGTTCTTTTTTCGTGAATAGCTTGGTGAGTAAACCGGAGTTGACTTACTATTCAGGGGTAGGCTTGCGGACAGATGACTGTAAAAGTAATGGAGAGGCGGAAGTAGGTTTTGTCGGACGTGTTCTTTTGAATGCATTCAATGCTTGGGAATATGGCTGGGAAAGCGATCGGGCAGAACTGAAGGAAAACAGCCTTAAAGTTTTTGACAGTTACTTGAAGAATGGTTTTACTGAGGCAGGATTCTTTAAGGAATTTGTGAATCTGGATCGTAACTTTGAGGAACCGGTTCATAGTATTCGCCGTCAATCAGAAGGAATCTATGCAATGCTTCATTTCCTGGCATACGAGAAAGAACAAGGACGTCGCCATTCGGAGTGGGAACAACGGATGAAGAAGATGCTTGACATGTTTATGCAATTACAGAATCAGGACGGTAGTTTTCCACGTAAGTTCCGGGATGATTTTTCTATAGTCGATAAGAGCGGTGGTAGTACTCCTTCGGCTACTCTGCCATTAGTGATGGGATATAAGTATTTTAAAGATAAACGCTATCTGGATAGTGCCAAGAAGACAGCGGATTATCTGGAAAATGAACTGATTTCGAAAGCAGATTATTTCTCCTCTACACTTGATGCAAACTGTGAAGATAAGGAAGCATCGCTTTATGCTGCAACTGCTACTTACTATTTGGCATTGATAACCAAAGGAGAAGAGCATAAACATTATGCCGACCTGACGAAAAAAGCAGCATATTTTGCGTTGTCATGGTATTATTTGTGGGATGTACCTTTTGCTCCCGGTCAAATGTTGGGTGATATAGGACTGAAGACACGTGGATGGGGTAATGTGTCCGTAGAGAATAACCATATCGATGTGTTTATCTTTGAGTTTGCTTCCGTGCTTCAGTGGTTGTCTAAAGAATATAAAGAACCTCGTTTTGCAGACTTTGCGGAAGTGATTTCTACATCTATGCGGCAGTTATTGCCTCACGATGGCCATATGTGCGGCATTGCCAAAGTAGGTTATTATCCGGAAGTTGTTCAACATACGAACTGGGATTATGGAAGGAACGGGAAAGGATATTATAACGATATCTTTGCACCGGGATGGACGGTGGCCTCTTTGTGGGAGCTATTGACTCCGGGACGTGCCGAAAAGATGTTGGTTAAGTAATTCATCTAATCTGTATATTTAGAAATGATATATATGCTAAAGAAACGATTCTATATTCTACTGTTCTTCTGCCTGCTTCTTGGAGGAAATGTAAATAGCAGTACAGTGGATAAAGGTGATAACAATGCTCCGTTTGAAAACAAAAGTACGGAAACGGACTACTTGCCTATTGCTGATCCGTTTGTGATGCTTTACAACAATAAGTACTATGCTTATGGCACCGGAGGTACAGTGAGCGAGGGATTTGCCTGTTTTTCTTCTGATGATCTGAAAAACTGGAAACGTGAGGGGCAGGCGCTTTCTGCAGATGATTCATATGGTAAATGGGGATTTTGGGCGCCGGAGGTTTATTATATTCAATCAAAGAAGAAATTTTATATGTTTTATTCTGTAGAAGAACATATCTGTGTGGCTACCTCAGATTCTCCGGTAGGACCCTTTCGGCAAGAGTCGAAGCAACCTATCTGGGAGGAGAAGAGTATAGATACCTCTCTTTTCATTGATGACGATGGTACTCCATACCTCTATTTTGTACGTTTCGCGGATGAAAATTTTATCTGGGTAGCTCAGATGACCGATGATTTAATGAAGATTAAAAAGGAGACTTTATCGGAATGTATAAAAGCGGAAGAACCGTGGGAACTATTGCAGGCTAAAGTGGCGGAAGGGCCCTCGGTGCTGAAAAAGAAGGGTATGTATTATTTGATTTACTCTGCCAATCACTATCAGAATAAAGGCTATGGAGTAGGATATGCCACCTCCAAGTCGCCAATAGGTCCATGGACTAAGTATGACAAGAATCCGCTCTTGCAAGGGGATGAGCCTACCGGACTGGTAGGTACTGGGCATGGTGCTCCTTTCCAATGCAAAGACGGTAGTTGGAAATATATTTTTCATGCTCATTGGAATAAAGAGAAAATACACCCGCGTACTTCATACTTTAAAGACTTTACCATATCTAAACAAGGTGTCGTTTCTATTACCGGAAAGGTTATTAAACCGAAAGTTATAAAGTAAGCGGTTATTTTTATTTTTTCTGAGCAAATATTGTTCGAAAAGTAGGAGACTTCAGGTATTAATGATTGATACGTCAGGTATTAATAGTTGGCATATCAGGTTTTAACAGTTGAGAAATCAGTTATTAATGTCTGATAACGCAGGCATTAGTGTCTGAAGTCAGGTATATTAGGCATTGTTACGACAGTTATTTATCCTTGCCGGAATGCTTATGTTTGCTTGTCAATCTTTCCATACGTATTGAGTGGATTGCATAAGATATTTATTTTATTCAAACTGATAGAGGGATCGAATACGGTTCCTCTATTGTTTTATACTACTGTATCGTTGTTTTAGCTATGTATTTCCATGTATTTGCATAGAATCTGTTAACTTTTGAACAATTTTTGATACACCAAATATTCCATGTTTGCTACTTTTGTCTTATAACAAACTAATAAGTCGAATAGCGCATCATATTCAATAAACTATTATCTTTCACCGGTTTCTCTTTGATGTTTGCTTATTGTATAATAGTACCAATGATGGAAGGGTGTTCTGCTCACTTGATTTAGTGACAATGGCATCTGTTATTTGATATATTAGATTAACTTTGTTGTATATAATACTTTTTTAATAAGATGAGGAGCACGTTATGAGAATATTGCACAGTCTTTTTATATTGATTGTTTTTATCTTTCATACTTTTTATGTATTTGCCGATTTGAATGAGGGTTATGCTTTTCGTTCACTGGATATAAATAATGGCTTATCTCAAAATACGGTTCACGCCATTCTTCAGGATAAACAGGGTTTTATGTGGTTTGGAACGAAGGATGGATTAGACCGATATGATGGCATTTCCTTTCGGGCTTTTATGAAAGAGTCCGGCACTTTGGGGAATAACTTCATTACCTCCTTGTACGAAGATCAGCAAGGACAAATCTGGATAGGAACAGATGTAGGACTCTATGGATATTCGCCTGAGCACGAGACTGTGGAACGTTTTATAATGAAAAGTGATTTAGATACAGGGATCGATTATACGGTCAATCTGGTGACGGGAGATAAGGACGGAGGAATTTGGGTGGTGACACAATCTCAGGCGGTTTTTTATTATAATCCTCAGACTAATAAGCTGATAAATTATCTGTCAGATCAATCCGGCAGGTTGAAATTTGGTAGTCTTGGGCAACTTTACTTTGATTCGGATAATGTATGTTGGCTGGATATACGTGATGGCAACTTGTATTTTTCAAAGGATAAACTCCAAACCTTGGTCCCGGTATTTCCTAAAGATGGAAATGAACCTTTCAAAGGAGAATATATATGCAAACTGCTTCCCGGTCCTTATAATTGTATGTATGTCGGGACCATAACGGGGTTGAAAGAAGTGAATCTGACCAATAAGACTGTGCGTACTCTTTTATCCAAAGATGAATCCGGAGATGATATTTATGTTCGGGAGATAGCATTCTATTCGGATGATGAGTTATGGGCCGGAACGGAATCTGGGCTTTATATTTATAATTTACGTACAAAGAAAACTGTTCATTTACGGAATGTGAGCGGTGATCCGTATTCTATTTCCGATAATGCCATTTATTCGATTTGTAAAGATCGTGAAGGGGGGATATGGATTGGATCTTATTTTGGCGGTGTGAACTACTATCCTAAGCAATATACTTATTTTGATAAAGTCTATCCCCGGACAGAAATTGATGAAATGGGGAAACGGGTGCGGGAGTTTTGTGCCGATCATGATGGTACTCTCTGGATCGGTACCGAAGATAAGGGGCTTTTTCATTATTATCCTTCTACAGGGCTGATCGAACCATTCAGGCATCCGGACATTTATCATAATGTACATGGATTATGTGTGGATGGGAATTATTTATGGGTCGGACATTTTGCCAAAGGGCTAAATCGGATTGACTTAAGAACCCACGCTGTAAAGCATTATTTTGATGCTCCCAATGATATCTTCTCTATTTGTCGGACTACTTCAGGTAATCTATGGCTTGGAACAACAGCCGGATTATTCCGTTATCATTCTGAAACAAACCGTTTTGAACGTGTACCTGAACTTGGTTGGGTATTTATATACAATATCAAGGAGGATAAACAGGGGAATCTATGGCTGGCAACTTACATAGATGGTGTATATAAGAGAAATGTACGTACTGGTGAGTGGGAACATTATATGCATGATGAAACGAATCCTTCAAGCCTGCCTTCTAACAAAGTACTGAGTATATTTGAAGATAGCCAGAATCAGCTTTGGTTTACAACACAGGGAGGAGGCTTTTGCCGCTTTGATCCTTCTGGTAAGATATTTGTGCGTTATGATTCGAGTATTGGATTGCCGAGTAATGTCGTACATCGAATTGAGGAAGATGAAAAAGGGTTGTTTTGGATTACAACCAATAAAGGGCTGGTACATTTTAATCCGAAAACTTTAGAATTTAAGGTGTATACGATTGCTAATGGGTTACTGAGTAATCAATTTAATTATCAGTCCAGTTACAAGGACAAGAATGGACGGATATACTTTGGTAGTATTAATGGTTTTATTTCTTTCGAACCGTCTGTTTTTGTTGACAATGATTTTCTCCCTCCTGTGGTAATAACAGATTTTATGCTCTTTAATAAAAAGGTTCCGGTTGGTAGTACGGACTCTCCGTTAAAGCAAAGTATTACATTATCCGACTACCTTGAGCTTCAATCGAATCAGAACTCTTTTTCTTTCAGTGTAGCAGCTCTTAGTTATCAGTCACCTGACATGAATACAGTATTATATAAGCTCGAAGGATATGATTCAGAATGGTATTCGGTAGGTAAAAATCTGATTACATATTCTAATTTACCCTATGGGACGTATGTGCTAAAGGTAAAGGCTGCAAATAGTGATGGAATCTGGAATCCGGATGTGCGTACTTTAAAGATCCGGATTCTACCTCCGTTTTATTTGTCTGTATGGGCTTATATCATCTATGTAATATTAATACTTGGAGCACTTTTCGCTACTTTCTTCTACTTTAGAAAGCGGGCAGTCGAAAAGCACCAGAGAGCGATGGAGAAGTTTGAGCAGGAAAAAGAACGGGAACTTTATACTTCTAAGATAGAGTTCTTTACGAATGTGGCACATGAGATCCGAACCCCTCTGACGCTGATCAAAAGTCCTTTAGAAAGTGTACTTACCGAGAAGGAACTGCCTGAAAATGTGAAGATGGAATTAGAAATTATGGACCAGAATGCAGAACGATTACTGAATCTGACAAATCAATTACTTGATTTCCGTAAAACAGAAAATAAAGGGTTTAAGTTAAATCCGGTAGAGTGTAGCGTCGGTTCTATTATTCGTTCTGTTTATAAGCGCTTCACCACTTTGGTTAACCAGAAAGGAATTGAGCTTAAGGTAGAGATTCCCGAGGAAGAATTATTGGCTTCTGTGGATAAAGAAGCTTTAACTAAGATTCTCAGCAACTTGTTTACGAATGCTTTGAAATATGCCCAAACATATGCTTATCTCAGCTTATCTGTTGATGAGGCAGGGAAAGAGTTTACTATTGTTATGAGCAATGATGGAAAGATAATCCCTATTGAGATGCGTGAGAACATATTTCGTCCTTTCGTACAGTATCGGGATGGAAAAGACATAGTTCCGGGAACAGGCATTGGGCTGGCTTTGGCGCGTTCATTGGCAGAATTACATCAAGGGACGTTAACGATGGATCAAGATATGGAGTGTAACCGCTTCATCCTTTCCATTCCGATACGGCATCAGACGGCTTCGGATGTTTTGGAAGAAGAACATCGTGAAAAGCCAGTGTATGATGAAGAAGATAATGAAACACGTATAATGCCTTCTGATAAGGATAAAAAGGAAGTTGCTTCGGTCTTGATAGTAGAAGATAATAAAGATATGTTGGCTTTTGTTGCCCGACAGCTCTCGCCATTATACCATGTTATAACAGCCGAGAACGGGATAGAAGCACTAAAAGTACTTGAACACGAGTATATCAACCTTGTGATAAGTGATATAATGATGCCTGAAATGGATGGACTTGAATTGTGTGAGCATTTGAAGTCTAATTTAGACTACAGTCATATTCCTATTATATTGTTAACAGCTAAAACAACACTGGAGTCGAAGATTGAAGGACTGGAACAAGGAGCGGACGCATATATTGAGAAACCTTTTTCTGTAGAATATCTGCGTGTCAATGTTGCCAATCTGTTAAGTAATCGTGAAAGGCTGCGTCGTCGTTTTATAGAGTCTCCTTTTATAAAGGCCGATACGATGGCTCAAACGAAGGCGGATGAAGTTTTTATTCAGAAGTTGAACGAGTATGTATCTCAGCACCTCGATAACACCGATCTGGTGATTGATGACATGGCGGAAGCTATGAATATGGGACGTTCTAACTTTTACCGCAAACTGAAAGGAGTATTGGATATGAGTCCGAATGAGTATCTTCGTTTGATACGTTTAAAGAAAGCTGCCCAGCTTCTGAAAGATGGAAGATATGGGATTGTAGAAATTTCTTATATGGTAGGATTCAATTCACCTTCTTATTTCTCAAACTGTTTTAAGAAACAATTTGGAGTGTTACCAAAAGATTTCATGCAATGAACAAATTCTTATAAAATTGCTCTAAAACTGATTCTGACTATCTCTGCACTGTTTTTTGGATAGAATTTAATAATATCAGGTTAATTTCTTATATCCTTTTCAGGTAGGTTCCGATAACTTTGCGAATGTCTCGAAGGTAGGAACTTATTTTCTGACCAGTCTATTTGGTTGGGAAAAAACTTTCTTCTAGATCAATTAATATAGAAGTAACGGATAAATACCAGATTAGAAACTGGCTTTATAAGCTATTAATTATTATTAATCAATATCTAATTTTTCGCGCGAATATGATTTTGTATGTATTGTTTGGTAGATAGGGAGAAGAGTTGATACATAAATAAGGAATTGGCAGGTATTAGTTTTTTTATAAAACTCTTCTTCCACTTTTCTTCGCTGAAGTATATAATCCTTAAATAATACGATTTATGAACAAATTCCTTTTATAAGGATCATGATATAAATGTTTAACCAAAATAATAAAGAAAATGAAAAACAGTTTTTTGTGTGTCGGCTCTTTTCTATTGGCTGCTAGTTTTTTTACTAGTTGTACAGAAGACAAGGATTGGTCCGGTGGATTGAAGAATTCTGATCTGGTATTCCAGACTTATTTGCCAACAGAAGGTGCCAAAGGAACGGAACTTTCTATTCGAGGCAATAATTTTGGAGAGGATATCAGCCAAGTCCAAGTATGGGTGAATGAAAAAGAAGCAGAGGTGATTTCGGTTACTTCTACCCGTATTATGGCTAGGGGGGCTGAAGCTAGTGGTAGTGGCGTAGTGAAAGTCAGAGTTGGGGAAGTAGTATACAGTTATCCTGATTTATTTTCCTATGGTTATATTCGCAATGTGTACACTGTAGCTGGTAATGGTCAAGGTACCACAGTTGATGGTGCATATCTTCAGGCTTCTGTCCAATGGCCTATTGTGATGGTTTATGATAAATGGGATGATGCCATATTGTTCTTGCAAGATGAAGGAGAACACCGCATCCGTCGTATGAAAGATGGTAAAATTGAGACTTTATGTTCCACAAAAAGCTTAGTGAACAATGCACGCAGTATATGCTTCTCTCTTGATGGAGATACATTGTTTATAGGCAATGATAATGCGAATAACTATGTGGCAAATCCTGTTGCAGTCGGAATGGTAACTCGTAAAGGTGGTTTCAAAGATCTTAAGTCATATATTCCTTCTGAGAAATTAGCTCAGCCCCATATTAATGGTATCGCTGTTAATCCTGTAGACGGTTCGCTTTTTACTTATCATTGGGGACGCCATGTGTTTCGCTATAATAAAGCTACTGAGACTTGTGAATATGTGATTACACGAGATCAGTTCAATGAATTAGTAGTTGGTTTGTTCCCGGATGCTGACGGAAATATGCAAAATATAGGTGGTGACGGTGGATATGGTGGACTTGCTTTCTCTCCGGATGGAAAGACTCTTTATTGGAATGGACGTGATCCATATCAGGGTATATTAAAAGCTGATTATGATCTTGTCACTAAAAAATGTACTAATCTAACCCGCTTTGCAGGTAATGGAGTCTGGGGGATTATTGATGGTCAAGGTGTTTCTTCACGTATGGACCAGCCTAATCAAATAGCAGTGGATGCGGAAGGCAATTTGTTAGTAACAACAGTTTATGGGCGCACTGTTCGCAAGATTACTCCTGAAGGATATGTGAGTACATATGCTGGAATAGGCTACCAGACGGGATATGTCGATGGGCTTGCTGCAGAAGCGAAATTCAACAAACCTTATGGTATTGCTATTGATGCCCAAGGTAATGTATATGTAGGTGATTGTGAGAATTGGCGTATTCGGGTAATCAAAGAAGAATGATTGTTAGAACTAATAACTGGTATAGAAAATTAAAGAGTATATTTTATGTTCAAGAAAGAAATATATAGTCTATTGCTATTCTCCTTTGGGCTTTTGTTTACTTGTTGTGGAGAGAGTGCAACAGATGACGAGGAAAAAGATAATAATGGTCAGGGAAGTGTTAGTGTGGAGACTAATTACCTGCCTATTGCAGACCCCTACGTGATGTTCTATAATAATAAATATTATGCTTATGGTACAGGAGGAACAACTGCCGGAGAGGGGTTTGCCTGCTTTTCTTCTGACGATTTGAAAAACTGGAAACGTGAGGGGCAGGCTCTATCTGCAACCGATTCTTATGGTACATGGGGTTTTTGGGCACCGGAGGTCTATTACGTTGAGTCTAAGAAGAAATTTTATCTGTTCTATTCAGCAGAAGAACATATTTGCGTAGCGACTTCTACTACTCCTGAAGGTCCATTCCGACAAGAAGTAAAGCAGCCGATCTGGAGTGAGAAAAGCATTGATACTTCTTTGTTTATAGATGATGACGGTACTCCATATCTTTATTTCGTACGTTTTACAGATGGGAATGTGATATGGGTGGCTCAGATGACTGATGACTTGATGAGTATAAAGACAGAGACTTTGAATCAATGTATAAAAGCTGAAGTATCATGGGAACTTTTGCAAGGTAAAGTAGCGGAAGGACCTTCTCTTTTGAAAAAGAATGGCGTGTATTATCTGATTTATTCTGCTAATCATTATGAAAATAAAGGATATGGAGTTGGATATGCAACCTCAGATACTCCTATGGGGCCTTGGGTGAAGTATAGCAAGAATCCACTTTTACAGGGTGATGCAGCTACCGGCTTAGTAGGTACAGGACATGGAGCGCCGTTCCAATGCAAAGATACAACCTCGAACATCGTATATTAAGGATTTTGCCATTTCGGATCAGGGAGTGGTTACTATTAGTGGAACTGTAATTAAGCCGAGAGTTCTGAAGTAAAAGGATACCGGATAAATGAATATCATTTTTAATTTAAAACTAATACTATAATGAATAAAAATAATCGAATGAGCAAGAGGCTTTTGAACTATGTCATTGTCCTTTTGGTGTGCTTGATTAGTAGTGCGGAATCTTTTGCACAAGGCACAAAGTTTCAGGTCAAGGGAAATGTGACGGACGCTTCGAGAGAACCGATTGTTGGTGCTACAATCAAGGTGAAAGGTACTTCGCAAGGAGTTATAACCAATATTGATGGTGAATACTCTATCGATACTCGTAGCAACGCAATTTTGGAGTTCAGTTATATCGGATATGTGTCACAAGAAGTCCCTGTAAGTGGAAGTAAAATTATAAATGTGACTCTTCAGGAAGAGGTCAGTAAATTGGACGAAGTGGTGGTGGTAGGTTATGGAACGCAGAAAAAAATCAGTGTGACCGGTTCTGTGTCCAATGTCTCTACCAAAGAAATAGCCAAAATAGCTACTCCATCATTAAGCAATACTTTAGGCGGACAAATTCCGGGTATTGTGACTCGTCAGGCTACAGGCGAACCGGGATATGATCAAGCGAGCATTTATATCCGAGGTTTTGGAACATGGACAAATCGTAGCCCGTTGATATTGGTAGATGGTATTGAGCGTGATATGAATACGATTAATACTGAAGAAGTAGAAAGCATTTCTGTCTTGAAAGATGCTTCCGCTACGGCAGTATATGGTGTACGTGGTGCTAATGGCGTTATCTTGATAACTACTAAGCGTGGTCAACTGGGAAAACCGAAAGTGACATTGCGCTCAGAATATGCAGTGCTTACCGGACTTCGTTATCCGGAGTATATTAATGCGGCGGAATATGCCGGTTTAATGAATGAGGCACGTGACAATGCAGGCGTTGCTAATATGGCTTATACGGATGAAGAAATTGAATTGTTCAGAAACGGTAGTAGCCCTTATCTTTATCCTAATGTGAACTGGGTGGACGAAGTTCTTAAGAAGAATACAACACAGAGCATTACAAATTTAAATATTACCGGTGGTACCGAAGTAGTACGCTATTTTGTAAATGTGGGTTATACAACGCAGAGCGGGCTTTATCGCGATAATGGCGATAATGCATATAGTACAAACAGTCGTGTAAACCGTTATAATTATCGTTCGCGTGTAGATGTAAATCTCACGAAAGATCTTTCAGTAGAATTAGGGGTTGGCGGTATTATTCAGAATCGTAATTTCCCAGGAAAGAGTCAATATGATATCTTTTATGCGATTCGTAATACTTCTCCTTTAGCATTTCCTGTAAAGAATCCGGATGGTACACCAGGTGCTTCACCGACTTATCTTGGTAATAATCCATGGGGTATGACTACACAGAGTGGTTATGAAACACAAAACTGGAATACATTGCAAGGGACTTTTTCTGCACGTTGGGATTTATCTTCACTTGTGACGGAAGGGCTTTCAGTAAGCGGACGGTTTGCTTACGATCATTATTATTCTAATAATAAACAATATTATAAGGATTTTGAAGTAAAACAGTATATGGGAGAAGACGCGGAGGGCAATGCCATCTATAATATACTTCGTAATGAGAATATTAAGAATGTGACTTTAGCGGAAAGTGCCAACCGTGCCATTTACTATGAAGTGGCAGCCAATTATGATCGCACATTTGGTA
>OGMU01000598.1_pt1 | contig 14578 bp, 9 predicted proteins | sample 1573331 | NCBI WGS metagenome assembly OGMU01 (sample SAMEA2581990, study PRJEB24529) | metagenome | biome: Human gut stool | place: China | collected 2011
CACCGTCTCGCGTGTCATCAATGAGCTCTTCCGCAAGGGCGTTGAGGTCATCTACGACCGCGCGGACATGCTGCACGTTTCGGGCCATGCGTGCCAGGAGGAGCTCAAGATCATCCACGCGCTGACAAAGCCCAAGTATTTCATCCCCGTGCACGGCGAGCAGCGCATGCTCCAGCTGCACAAGGATCTCGCTCTCCAGATGGGCATGGACCGCAAGAATATTGTGATTTGCGACAACGGCGACGCCGTCGAGATCGGCGCGCGCTCGATGAAGTGCGTGCCCGGTTATGCGCCCGCGGGCGAGGTGTTTGTCGACGGCTACGGCGTCGGCGACGTCGGCGCGGTCGTTCTGCGCGACCGCAAGCATCTGTCTGAGGACGGCCTCGTCATCATCGTGGCCACCGTGGACAGCAAGACCGGCAAAGTTCTGGCCGGCCCCGACCTCGTGAGCCGCGGCTTCGTCTATGTGCGGGAGAACGAGAGCCTGATGGACGGCGCCCAGAGCATCGTGGAGACGGCTCTTGACCGCTGCGTGGACGAGCACGTCCGCGACTGGAACAGCGTCAAGACCCGGGTGCGCGAGGCCCTGAGCAGCTATATCTACCGCCGCACCAAGCGCAGCCCCATGATCCTCCCCATCCTGATGGAGGTCTGAGTCTGCCCGCAGGAGGCATAACACTTCATGAAACAAAAACCAAGATGGACTCTTGAAATGCTGACCGCTGCGCTGGCGGTGCTCTGCGCCCTGCTGGTGCTGGTGCTTCTGGTGCAGCGCCCGGCCATCTGGCCTGTGCTGGTGGTGCTGGCGGTGTTGTGGTTCGCTCTGTTTGGAGTGTTCCGCTACCGGGTGCGCAGCTGGGTGGTGCGCTGGACAAGCGGCACCACCTTTGAAAAATCCAAGGTGCAGTTCAGTCTGGAGCCCCTTTCCCAGCCTGCGGCGCTGCTTTCCGGCGAGACGGTGCTGTGGTACAACACCGAGTTCCGCACCCGTCTGATGAAAGGCGAAGCCCTTCTGGTCCCCCGGGTGCAGAAAGTGCTGCCCGGCCTCGACCTGCAGGAGGCACGCAAGGTCAGCGGCCAGCTGCTCAATCTGGCCGACGGCGTGTGGAGCGCTCACAGCTCCACCGTCCCCGGCGAGGCCGAGAGCATGACCCTTCTTGTCCTGAATGAGGAAACGGCCCTCCGCAAAGTGGAGGCCGAATATAAGGCCAGCCGCCCGGGCTATCTGGTCTTCCTTGTGGACGGCTACGACGACGTGTTCAGCGATATGCTGGACAGCGAGCGCGCCCGCCTGCTGGAAGGCATCAACCGGGTGCTGGAAGATATGATAGGCCGCGGCACGGGCTTTCTGCGCCGCGTGGCCAGTGGCCGCTACATCGCTGTGGTGGAAGAGCGCCAGCTGGAGCAGTTCGCCAAGCGCGGCTACGACGTGCTGGACAAGATCCGCGCCCTCGACCCCAGCGTGAACCTCTCCATCTCCATCGGCGTCGGACGCGGGGCCAAGACCCTGCGGGAGGCTCAGGACATGGCCGTTCAGGCGCTGGATATGGCGCAGGGGCGCGGCGGCGACCAGGCCGCCGAGATGACCCCGGACGGCTTTACCTTCTACGGCGGCGTCAGCCACGGCGTGGAAAAGCGCAGCAAGGTGCGCAGCCGCATCGTGGCCGACCAGCTGGTCAAGCTCATCAAAGAGGCTGACCATGTGGTCATCATGGGTCACCGGATGAGCGACTTGGACGCCATCGGCTCTGCCGAGGGCGTGCTGCGCATCTGCAAGATCTGCGATGTGCCGGCAGTCATCGCCGTGCGCCGTGACGCCACCCTGGCGGGCAGCCTCATCAACGCCCTCATCGCGGCAGGGCAGGAGGACGACTTCATCGACCCCAAGGGCGCTCTGCCCATTATTTCCCAGAGAACGCTCTGTATCGTCGTGGATACATACCAGCTGGGTCTGGTGGAGAGCCGCGAGATACTGGAAAAATGCGGCAAGGTGGCTGTCATCGACCACCACCGCAAGGGCGTCGGCTTCATCGAGAAGGCCGACCTCGTCTGCCACGAGCCCTATGCATCCTCGGCCAGTGAGCTGGTCACGGAGTTCTTGCAGTATGTGGGTGACCGGGACGACAAGCCCAACCGCATCGAGGCCGAGGGACTGCTCTCCGGCATCATGCTGGACACCCGTGACTTCACCCTCCACACCGGCGTGCGCACCTTCGAGGCCGCTGCGGCCCTCCGCCGCTACGGCGCGGAAACGGAGCACGTGCGTCAGCTCTTTGACGTGAGCATGGTGGAGTACACCACCAAGGCCAGACTGGTATCGGAAGCCCAGATGTACCGGGGCTGCGCCATCACCGTCAGCGGCGAGGTGGCCCCCGAGGCCCGGGTGGCCATCGCTCAGGCGGCCAACGACCTGCTGACCATCCAGAACGTGGAGGCCAGCTTCGTGGCCGTGCAGGTGGGCGGCGGCGTCAACATCTCGGCCCGCAGCCTCGGCGCGGTGAATGTGCAGGTCATCATGGAGTCTCTGGGCGGCGGCGGTCATCAGACCATGGCAGCGGCCCAGCTCAAGCATATCACCCCGGAGGCGGCCCACAGCCGCATCCAGACGGCCATCGACCAGTACCGGGAGGCCCAGAAAAAGAGCGGCCTCGAGTCGGAATCCGAACAGAAGAAAAAGGATAAACAGTAATGAAACAGTACGATTATCTTATCGTTGGCGCTGGCCTGTACGGCGCGGTATTTGCCCATGAGGCCAAGAAAGCCGGCAAGCGCTGCCTCGTCATCGACAAGCGCGCTCATATCGCAGGCAACATCTACACCGAAGGGGTGGAGGGCATCAACGTCCACCGCTACGGCGCTCACATCTTCCACACCAACAACAAGGCTGTGTGGCAGTACGTCAACCAGTTCGCGGAGTTCAACCGCTACACCAACAGCCCTGTCGCCAACTATCACGGCGAGATCTACAACCTGCCCTTCAATATGAACACCTTCAACAAGATGTGGGGCGTCGTGACCCCCGCCGAGGCGAAGGCGAAGATCGAGCAGCAGCGCGCCGAGGCCGGCATCACGGAGCCGAAGAACCTCGAGGAGCAGGCCATCAGCCTGGTCGGCACCGACATCTACGAAAAGCTCATCAAGGGATACACTGGCAAGCAGTGGGGCCGCCCCTGCACCGAGCTGCCCGCTTTCATCATCAAGCGACTGCCCGTCCGTTTTACCTACGACGACAACTACTTCAACGCCCTGTATCAGGGCATCCCCAGCGGCGGCTATACCGCCATGGTGGAGAAGATGCTGGACGGCGTGGAAGTGCGCTTGGGCGTGGACTATCTGGCCGAGAAGGCAGAGCTGGACAAGCTGGCCGACAGGGTCGTCTACACCGGCCCGGTGGACGCCTACTTCGGCTACAAGCTGGGCGCATTGCAGTACCGCAGCGTCCGCTTTGAGACGGAGACGCTGGACACCGACAACTATCAGGGCAACGCCGTCGTCAACTACACCGACGCCGAGACGCCCTACACCCGCATCATCGAGCACAAGCACTTTGAGTTCGGCACCCAGCCCAAGACCGTCATCAGCCGCGAGTACAGCGCCGAGTGGAAGCCCGGCGATGAGCCCTACTACCCGGTGAACGACGAGAAGAACGGCGCGCTCTACGCCGAGTACAAGAAGCTGGCCGACGCCGAGCCGGGGGTCATCTTCGGCGGACGTCTGGGCGAGTACAAGTACTACGACATGGATAAGGTCATCGAGGTAGCGCTGGACGTCGTGAGCAGGGAGCTGGCGTAAGCGTTGACGTAACAGCCCGATTGCTGTATACTAACCATAGAAATCCACCGGTTTCCCGGTGAGAAGTGAGGGATACTATCATGAAAGTGATTCTGAAGCAGGACGTCAAGGGCATCGGCAAGAAGGACGAGATCCACGAGGTCTCCGACGGCTACGCCCGCAACTTTCTGTTCCCGCGCAAGCTGGCCGCTGTGGCCGACGCCAGCGCGGTGAATATCGCACGGGGCAAGGAGGCCGCTGCCGACTTCCACGAGGCTGAGAACGTGGCCGCCGCTCAGGCTGTGGCCGCGAAGCTCGAGGGCAAGACCGTGGTCATCAAGGCCAAGGGCGGTGCCTCCGGCCGTCTGCACGGCAAGGTCACCGGCAAGGAAGTCGCTGAGGCTCTGGCCCAGCTGGCCGGTTCTCCCATCGACAAGAAGAAGATCGAGCTGGAGACCAAGGACATCAAGGACGCGGGCGTCTTCAACGGTAAAGTCCGCCTCCATGTCGGTGTCGTGGCTTCCTTCAAGGTCCAGGTAGAAGTGGAGCAGGCCTGATTTGACCGCTATCTGCGCCCCCTCTCGGCAGGGGGCGCTTTTTGGCTTTACGGCATTTATATAAATAAAGCAGAAGGATAACGACCATGCCGAACGAACGACATTATAACGAACTCAACCTCGAGAGCGTGGGCATCAACCTGCCCTACAATATGCAGGCAGAGCAGAGCGTGCTGGGCGCGGTGCTGCTGAAACCCGAGACCCTGACCGACCTCGTCGAGATCATCCGGCCCGAGATGTTCTACACCCGGCAGAACGCTCAGATCTACTCCGAGATGCTCCGCCTCTTTACCAGCGACCAGACCATCGACTTCGTCACCCTGCTGGACGCCGTCATCTCGGACGGCGTGTTCCCCAGCGCCGACGAGGCGAAAGTCTACCTGACCGGCCTCGCCGAGACGGTCCCCAGCATCTCCAACGTCAAGGCGTATGCGCAGATCGTGCAGGAAAAGTATCTGGTGCGCCAGCTGATGGGTGTCGCAAAGGATATTTTGCAGGACGCGGGCGACGAGCCCGACGCCGACCTGCTGCTGGAAAACGCCGAGCAGCGCATCTATGAGATCCGCTCCGGCCGCGATTCCAGCGCCCTGACGCCCCTTTCTTCCAGCATGGTGGAGACGCTGACAAATCTGCAAAAGATCAGCGGCCCCGACGCCGACAAGTATAAGGGCATCCCCACCGGCTTCCGGCTGCTGGACACCGTCCTCACCGGCCTTGGCCGCGGCGACCTCATCATCCTCGCTGCCCGCCCCGGTATGGGCAAGACCAGTTTCGCGCTGAACATCGCTACCCGCGTGGCCATGCAGCAGAAGGTGCCGGTGGCCATTTTCAGCCTCGAAATGACGAAGGAGCAGCTGACCAACCGCATCCTCTCCGCTGAAGCGGGAATCGACAGTCAGGCGTTCCGCACCGGTGCGCTCCGGGCCGAGGACTGGGAGTATCTGGCCCTCGCCACCGAAAAACTGCACGACGCACCGATTTATATGGACGACACCTCGGGCATCACCATCACCGAGATGAAGGCGAAGATCCGCCGGGTCAATCAGGACCCCGCCCGCCCCAACGTGGGCCTCATCGTCATCGATTATCTGCAGCTGATGACCAGCGGCCAGCGCAGCGAGAACCGCGTGCAGGAGATCAGCTCCATCACCCGAAACCTCAAGATCATGGCCAAAGAGATGAACGTGCCGATCATCGCTCTGAGCCAGCTGTCCCGTGCGGTGGAAAAGCAGGGCAACAACTCCAGCCACCGCCCCCAGCTGTCTGACCTGCGCGACTCCGGCTCCATCGAGCAGGACGCCGACTGCGTCCTCTTCCTGTACCGCGACTCCTACTACGCCAGCCAGAACCCCGACGGCGCGGAGGTGGACGCCGACACCGCCGAGTGCATCGTGGCAAAGAACCGTCACGGCGAGACCAGCACGGTGCCGCTGGGCTGGGACGGCGCCCACACCCGCTTTATGGATGTGGACTTCAAACGCTGATGAACTACGAAGAGATCTTACAGACGGTGCGCGGCTTCTGCGCCCGGGAAAAGCTGCTGGACGGCAAAAAGCATCTCGCGCTGGCTGTTTCGGGCGGGGCCGACAGCATGGCCCTGCTCTGCCTCATGCGCCCGCTGGCCGAGGAAAAGGGCATCGCCCTCACGGTCTGCCACGTCAACCACGGCCTGCGGGGGGAGACGGCGGACCGGGACGAAGCCTTCGTCCGGGAGGTCTGCGCCCGGCTGGGCCTGCCGCTGCGGGTGTTCCATGCCGCTGAGCTGGAAGCCGAGGTGGGAAAGCCCCGGGCGGGGGAGGACTGGGCGCGCCGCCTGCGGTATGCCTGCTTTGAGCGGGTGCTGGCCGACGGGATAGATGCCGTCGCAACTGCCCATACTGGGAGTGACCAGGCCGAGACGCTGCTGTTCCGGCTGGCCAGAGGCACCGGCCTCCACGGCGCGGCGGGCATCCGGCCCAGCCGCCCGGGCTATCTGCGGCCTCTGCTCTGCCTGACGAGGGCCGACACCGAGGCCGTCTGCCGCGCCTGCGGCGAACGCTGGGTCACCGACGAGACCAACGACGCCGACGACTACGCCCGCAACCGTCTGCGCCACGGCGCACTGCCCGCCCTCTGCGGGGTCAACAGCGCCGCCGAGCGCAATCTGGCCCGCTTCTGTGAGAAAGCCGCCAAGGCGGACGAATACTTCGCCCGGCAGGCGGATGCGCTGCTGGCTTCGGCCCGGGCAACGGACGCAAAAGGTCTGCCCGGCGGGGCGGGATACGCCCTGCGCAGCGGCCAGCCCGTGTGGATGTCAGAGCCTTTGCGGCAGACTGACCCGCTCATCCTCGACATGGCCCTCCACAGCCTTGTGGAGCCGGTGCGGGACGCGGAGGAAAAATATATCCGCCTGCTGGCCGACCTTGTGGAAAAGGGCAGCGGCGCGGTGCAGCTCACCGACGCCGTCCGCTTCTGCGCCCGGGACGGCGTGCTCTGGCGGGAGGAAGCCGATAAAAACACCCGTCAGCAGGGCGAAAAAGCGGACGGTCCGAAATTTGAAGTATCCCTGCCGGAGGGCGGCGATTATCCGCTGCCCGGCGGCAGAAAGCTGCATATCCGGGTGGTTTCGGCCTGTTTTGAAGAAAAAACACAGGGTGTTCATAAAAAAGACTTAAAAAATCAGGCAGATTATGCTAAAATAAACTCGATATGTCCTGTTCTGCGGCTGCGCTGCCGTCAGCCCGGCGACCGCTTCCGTCCGGCCGGGCGGGGGGTAGACCGGGAGCTGCGCAAATGGATGAACGAGGCGGGCATCCCGCCCCGGGAACGGGACACGCTGCCGCTGCTGGCGGCAGGCAGACAGGTGCTGTGGGTCTGCGGAGAGGGCTTTGCCGATGGGCTGGCTCCCGGGCCGGACACCGGGCAGCTGCTGCAGGTGGAACTAGAAAATTTTGGAGGAATCGAATCATGAGCATGCATGACGATATTTTGAAGGTCCTCGTTTCGGAAGAGGAGCTGAAAGCGAAAGTGGCTGAGCTGGGCGCTCAGATCAGCAAAGACTATGAGGGCAGAAACCTCGTTCTCGTCTCCATCCTCAAGGGCTCGGTGGTCTTTATGGCCGACCTGATGCGCGCTGTGAGCATCCCGTGCAGCATCGACTTCATGGTGGTGTCCAGCTACGGCGGCGGCAACACCACCAGCACCGGCCTCGTCAAGATTATCAAGGACCTGGACGGCGACCTCTCCGGCAAGGACGTGCTCATCGTGGAGGACATCCTTGACACCGGCATCACCCTGTCGAACCTCGTGCCGATGCTCAAGATGCGCAACCCGAACTCGGTGAAGATCTGCACCATCCTCGACAAGCCCAGCCGCCGCAAGGCCGACATCGCCCCGGACTACGAGGGCTTCGCGGTGCCGGACGAGTTCGTGGTGGGCTATGGCCTCGATTACGACGAGAAGTACCGCAACCTGCCCTACATCGGCGTACTCAAACCCAGCGTCTACGAAAAGTAAGAAATAAAACCAGAACTGGAGTTGATCCTTTTGCAACCTAAGAGACCTCGTATCAATCCGCTCATCCTCGCACTGGCGCTGGCCGCCGTGCTGATGGTCTGGTCGGTGATGGGCAGCGGGTCGGGCAGCACCAGCGGCTCGACCATGAGCTACTCCACCGTCGTCCATTACTTTGAGCACAATCAGGTCACGGCCTTCACGCTGGACCGCAACACCAGCGTCATCACCCTGAACCTGAAAGAAGGCGACCTGCCCCTGCCGGACGCCTCCTCCACCCAGAGCACGGTGCAGTCTGCCGGCGGTCTGCTGAGCGGGATGTTCTCCTCCTCGTCGGAGTCCACCGGCGCAGTGCAGGAGGACGACGGCACCGTCACCGTCCGCTACAAGCTGCCCTACGCCTACGTTTTCATCGAGAACGTGGACAAGTATATCGAGTCCTACGACGCGGCGAATCCCGACGCGCCCATGACCTACGACTACACCTCCCTCAAGGAGACCATCCCCTGGATGGAGATCATCTTCTATCTGGGGATGCTGGGCTGCACCGGCTTTTTGCTGTTCTCGATGATGCGGGGCGGCGTCGGCGGTGGCGGCGGCATCATGAATGTCGGCAAAGCCAAGGTCAAGGACGAGCACGAGAACAAGAAGACCGCCACCTTTGCCGATGTGGCCGGTGAAGACGAAGAGAAGGAGGAGCTGAAAGAGGTCGTGGAGTTCCTCAAGAGCCCCGACAAGTTCAACTCTCTGGGCGCACGCATCCCTCACGGCGTGCTGCTCGTCGGCCCTCCGGGTACCGGCAAGACCCTGCTGGCCCGCGCCTGCGCCGGTGAGGCCGGTGTGCCGTTCTACTCCATCTCCGGCTCTGACTTCGTCGAGATGTACGTCGGCGTCGGCGCATCCCGTGTGCGCGACCTCTTCGACAAGGCAAAAAAGACCATGCCCTGCATCATCTTCATTGATGAGATCGATGCTGTGGGCCGTCAGCGCGGTGCCGGTCTCGGCGGCGGTCACGACGAGCGCGAGCAGACCCTGAACCAGCTGCTGGTCGAGATGGACGGCTTCGAGGCCAACGACGGCGTCATCGTCATGGCGGCCACCAACCGCGCCGACATCCTCGATAAGGCTCTGCTCCGCCCGGGCCGCTTCGACCGTCAGGTCTACGTCGGCCTGCCCGACGTCAAGGGCCGCGAGGAGATCCTCAAGGTCCACACCAAGAATAAGCCTCTGGCTCCCGATGTCTCCCTCAGGGTCATCGCACAGCGCACCGCAGGTTTTGCGGGTGCTGACCTGGAGAACCTGGTCAATGAGGCCGCTCTGCTGGCTGCCCGCCGCAGCCGCAAGGCCATCACCATGGAGGACATCGAGGAAGCTTCCATGAAGGTCATGGCAGGCCCTGAGAAGAAGAGCCGTGTTGTGACTGCCGAGGAAAAGAAGCTGACCGCCTACCATGAGGCGGGCCACGCCGTGGCAGGCTTCTATTGCAAGCACCACCCCCGTGTGCATGAGATCACCATCATCCCCCGCGGTCAGGCCGGCGGCTACACCATGTATCTGCCCGAGAAAGACCGCAGCTACGTCACCAAGGGCGAGATGTTCGAGGACATCGTGTCCAGTCTGGGCGGCCGCGTAGCCGAGCAGCTTATCCTGGACGACATCTCCACCGGTGCGTCCAACGACCTGCAGCAGGCGACGAACATCGCCCGCCAGATGATCACCAAGTACGGCTTCTCCGAGCGCCTTGGCCCTGTGGTCTACGGTACCTCTCAGGAGGAGACCTTCCTGGGCCGCGACCTCGGTCAGGGCAAGGGCTACAGCGAGACCACCGCTGCTGAGATCGACAGCGAGATGCGGGACATCATCGACGAGGCTTACGAGACCTGCCGCCGCACCCTGACGGAGCATATCGATCAGCTCCATGCGCTGGCACAGGCCCTGATGGAGCGCGAGAAGCTGAACGAGAAGGAGTTCAACGCCGTGATGGCAGGCGAGACCCTGCCCCAGCGTGAGGACCCCGATGCAAAGCCCGCCGAGGATCAGCCCGCTGTCCAGCCTGTGGAACAGGCCGAGACTGCAGAGGCTGCGGAGCCTGCCGAACCTGCTGAGGCAGTGGATGCCGCCCCGCAGGAAGCCCCGGCCCCCGAAATGCCGGATGAAGGCGAAGCCAACCAGTAAACCAAGAGAAAGGGGAGAGTGTTGTGGAGGAAAATTTTGAACCGGTCGCGCGGACACGGGCCAACTATTACACCCCGGGCAGCCCGGTGCAGTTCGTCTGCGTGGAGCTGCTCAAGGGTGAAGTCAGCGGCGAACACGCGGTCTGTCTGACCTTTAAGAACATTTCCCGCGTGACCCTGACGGCACTGGAGATCCACTTCAAGTGCAAGGGCGTGGACGGCGTCATCCTCTGTGAGGACGAGTTCGAGTACCGTGACCTTACCGCAAAGCCCGGCGAGAGCTTCGGCATGGACGATGCCGTTTTCGTCACCCAGAAGGCCATCACCAGCGTGGACGTTACCCTGCGCAATGTCTACAGCGGCAGGAAGGTCGTCCACCTCGAGAGCATCAAGCGGGTGCGCCTGCCGGCCCCCCGCCGCCTGAGCGTCGAGATGCAGAAGGCCCTCGAAGCCCGGATGAACCGCACCGGCATGAAGTTCATGCCCCAGGTCTTCGAGAACGGCTGGTACTGCGCCTGCGGTGCCTTCCACCCGAAGGAAGAGGACACCGTCTACTGCTCCGAGTGCGGCAGTGACCGCATCCTTTTGCAGAACGCGCTGAATACCCTGCTGCAGCCGGAAGCCCCGGTGCGCCAGCCCGAGCCGCAGCCTGCGGCCCAGCCGGTACGCCCGGCTGCGCCTGCTGAGGAGCCTACCCGTATCGTGGGTGCAGCGCAGGAGGAAGCCACCCGTATCATCCCGCCCCGGGCGGCGGAGCCTGCGCCCGGCTATGCGCCTGCCGCTGAGATGGACGCGACCCGCGTGGTGTCCCGCGCCCCGGAGCAGGAGGCGACCCGCGTCCTGCCCCGCCAGCCGGAGCCGGTGCGCCCGGCCAAGTCCTTTGCGCCGGACGAAGAGGTGGAGAAGTACGGCACCCGTGTGGTACCCTCGACTCCCGCCGCCGCGCCGTCCCGCCTGCAGGCAGAGCCGCTGGACGAGGAGGACGACTGCGAAGAGGAAGACCCCCGTGACAGCATCGCTGAGACGCTCATCCGCTGGGTGCCGCCTATCACCGCCATCGTGTGTGCGGGCATCGCCCTGTGCGGCTTCGTGTATTCTCAGTTCATGATGTAAAATAGGATGTACGGCGGAGGAGGCAGAGGCTTCCTCCGCTTTTAATTTAAGGAATAACCTCTCAGTCTGCTTCGCAGACATGGCCGGGAGGTGGCACGCCGTAGGCGTGACGGAGAGGTTTAACAAGGAGAGATGATTATGCCTGACGAAGCTTTGCAGGCCGCGTTCGAGATCAAAGCGGCCTGCGACGACATCAGCCGGAAACTGCTGCGCTGGCACTGGGAGGAAAAGCCCGGCGCTCACAGCGTGGACGCCCTGATGAAGCATCTGGCCCAGCGCCAGAAGGAGAGCCCCGACTACTACGAGCGCCTGCCGGAGCTGAATGGCCGCACCGGCTGGCAGCAGCTGGATACCACCCTCTGTATGCGCATCCTGCTGGACCCGGAAAAGGACGCCGCCCGGCCTCTGGACCTGCTGGGCAATACGCCCCACCCGGCAGCGGCCCGCCGCGCCTGCAACGCGGTGCGGATGGCCCGCAACGAGGCCGCCCACGCCTCCGACAGGACCGCAGCCGCACAGGCGGCGATCCGGTTCAACGAGGCCGTGGAGGAGCTGGAAGCGGGCTATGAGGGAACGGCCCTGACTACCGGCGACCTCGAGAAGTATTACCGGATGGCGGAGGACTTTCTGTCCCGCTGCGGCGCGTCGGAGACCATCGAGCCTCAGAAGAAGGCTGAGGACGAAGCGCCCCGCCGTCAGAAGTCCCAGAAAAGCGGCAGCACATCCCGCAAGCGCCAGAGCGGCGGGAATCGTGCCGGGGGACATCCGGCCGCAGCCGGAATACCTCTGGCCGGAACAGCCGCAGCCGCCAGAATATGCAGACCACGGCCCGCCGCAAGAAGCGTCAGCGCACCCAGAGCCGTGCTCTCACCGTGGTGCTGCTGGCCGTCGTCCTGCTGGGCCTGCTGGTCCGGGCATGGACGATGGGGCTGATGAAGTAACACGCTCTACTGAGGTAGATTATATGATAAAGTTTCAAATTAAGGACATACTTGCGTTGTAAAATGAACTTTATCAACTTGATAAAGTTTCCCCTATTGATAAAGTTCGAACTTTATCAGCTCACCCGAAGTTTATCACTTTGATAAAGTTTAATTTTGGACGTTGTGCCGATGCTATTTTGGAACTTTATCAGATAACGCGCGGGTCTCGGAGGACATCTCAACTTTTTGGGATGTCCTCTTTTTGCATTTCCGGGACAGCCCCCTCATACACTGACGGACAAGGGGGTGTGCGGATGGAGCAGGGGATGGAGATGCTCTTTGCGCTGTTCGGCGGGCTGGCGATGTTCCTCTACGGGATGGACAGGATGAGCCGCGCCTTGCAGCGGGCGGCGGGCGACGCCATGAAGCGGCTGCTGGCCCGGCTGACGGCCACGCCGCTGCTGGGCGTCCTCACAGGGCTGGCCGTGACGGCAGTGCTCCAAAGCAGCTCGGCGGCAACGGTGATGGTCATCGGCTTCGTCAGCGCCGGGCTGCTGGAACTGCCCCGGGCGGTGGCCATCATCTACGGCATCAACATCGGCACCACCATGACGGCTCAGCTCATCGCCTTCGATGTCCAGACGCTGGTGTACCCGGTGCTGTTTCTGGGCTTCCTCCTCGACTTCGCGGCCCGCAGGCCCCGCTGGCAGGCCGTGGGCGAGGCGGTGTTCTCCTTCGGGCTGCTCTTCGAGGGCATCGACATCCTGGGCCGGGCTTTGCAGCCGCTGGCCGGGCAGGCGGTCTTTCTCGACTGGATGACCCGGGTGAAGGAGTCGCCGCTTCTGGGCATCCTGCTGGGTCTCTCCATGACCATGGTGGTGCAGAGCAGTTCGGCCACCATTGCGCTGCTGCAGAACATGGCCCGGCAGGCCGGGCCGGACGGCATCCACAGCATGCTGGGCCTTGCCGGGGCGGTGCCGGTCCTTCTGGGCGACAACATCGGCACGACGGTCACGGCCCTGCTGGCCTGCATCGGGCAGGGGAAGGACGCCGCCCGCGCCGCACTGGCCCACAGCTGCTTCAACCTCAGCGGGAGTCTGCTGGCGGCGGTGCTGCTGCCCTGGTTCGTCCGGCTGGTGGAGCTTATCTCCCCCAAAGGCCCGGAGCTGGAAGTCATTTCTCGGCAGATCGCCAACGCCCACACCGCCTTCAACGTCTGCTGCGCTCTGCTCTGGCTGCCTTTTTTGCCGTGGATGGTGCGGCTGGTGTGTGCGCTGGTACCGGAAGATAGATAACAGAGAAAGCCCGATGCGATGCATCGGGCTTTCTCTTACTTCTTAATTACGCTCTTCCGATACACCGCAAAGGCGATGACAGCCGACAGCACTTCCGTGACCCAGAAGGCGTGCCAAACGCCGGTGGGGCCGAGCTGGCGGCAGAGCAGCCACGCCAGCGGCATGATGAAGATGACGTACCGGCAGAGGGAGATGACCAGCGAGGCCGCACCCTTGCCCAGACCTTCCAGCGCGCCGGAAGAGGTGGTGGACACTGCCGACACCACAAAGCCGAGGCAGATGATGCGCAGGGCGGTCTGGCCGATGGCGATGGTCTCGGGGTTGGAGGAGAACAGGCCGATGAGGGGCGCGGAAGCGGCCATACAGATGACGGTGCCTGCCGCCATGATGACGGCGCTCATGCCGAGGGTGAGCTGGTAGAGCTTTGCCACGCGGGCGTGCTCTTTTGCACCGTAGTTGTAGCCGATGAGGGGGCGCATTCCCTGCACGATGCCGCTGGCGGGCAGATAGAGGAAAGTCTGGAGCTTATAGTAGATGCCCAGCACCACCACATAGCTTTCGGAGAAGGCCGCCAGCAGGCCGTTGAGGAAGGTGACCAGCAGGGAGGGCAGGGCCAGATTCAGGATGGCAGGCACACCGATGGCGTAGAGACGGCCTTCGAGAGAGAGGTCAGGCCGCAGGGCCTTCCGGCGCAGATGGACGGGCGACTCGGTGGTGCTGTAGACCACGAGGTAGATGACGAGAGTGGCGGCCTGTCCGATGCCGGTAGCCAGCGCCGCGCCTGCAATGCCCATGGCAGGCACCGGGCCGAGGCCGAAGATGAGGACGGGGTCCAGCAGGATGTTGCAGACACAGCCCGAGATGAGGGCGATCATGGTGAGCTTCATCCGGCCCACGGCCTGGAAGAGCTTCTCAAAGGCGAGGCTGGCCATGTTCACGGTAGCGAACAGGAAGACGATGGTGGAGTAGGTCACGCCCATAGAGACGATGGTGCCGTCGGCGGTGAACCGGGCCAGGAAGCCGGGCATGATGGCGGTAGCTGCCAGCGTGCAGAGGATGCCGTGGAGCACCGAGAGGGCCATGCCGTGGGTGGCGGCGGCGTCCGCCCTGTCGTGGTCGCCTGCGCCCCGGTAAAGGGCCACGAGGGCGTTGATGCCCACGCCGAAGCCGATGGCAACGGCGTTCACGAAGTTCTGGATGGGGAACACGAGGGAGAGGGCCGTCATGGCCTGCTCGTTGATCTGGGCCACAAA
>OGMU01000616.1_pt1 | contig 14067 bp, 10 predicted proteins | sample 1573331 | NCBI WGS metagenome assembly OGMU01 (sample SAMEA2581990, study PRJEB24529) | metagenome | biome: Human gut stool | place: China | collected 2011
AAGCTCCGTAAACAATCTTACAATGCCAAGGCAGACCAGTGTACCGACAATCGCCACGGCAACTGTCACAACAATTCCAATAATCTGTGCAACAAATAAACGGTAATTTCCAAAAAACAGTCCATCCCAGCGGGCGACCGGATTGATAGAATGTTTTGCAAACAATCCGGTTGCAATTCCTCCCCAGACCCCTCCGATGCCATGGCAGCCAAATGCATCGAGTGCATCATCAATCTTTAATTTTCCTTTCAACAGGGAAATGGTACCACAGCAGATCGGGCTGACCAGTGCTCCGATGATAATTGCCGACCAGATCGGAACAAATCCAGCTCCCGGTGTAATTGCAACCAGTCCAACAACCAGACCGGTAGAGGCACCTACTAAGGTAGGCTTTCCATCCTTGATCACATCAATAAACATCCAGGACATCATGGCGCTTGCACTGGCAAGTGCAGTTGTCATAAATGCATGTGCTGCCAGTCCGTTTGCTGCCAATGCACTTCCTGCGTTAAATCCAAACCATCCAAACCATAAAATAAATGCTCCGAGTGCTACAAACGGAATGTTATGTACCCGGTATGCCGTCTGTTCATATCCTCTTCGCCTGCCAAGGATAATGGAAAATACCAGTGCACTGACACCGGAACTGATATGTACCACATTTCCTCCGGCAAAATCAACCGATCCGATCTCTGCAAGAAATCCTCCCTGTCCCCATACCATGTGCGCCATTGGGTAGTATACAATGACGGACCAGAACATAATAAATAAAAACAATGCCTTAAATTTTACACGACCCACAAGAGAACCCGTGATCAAAGCCGGCGTAATCATTGCAAACATCATCTGAAATGCAATATAAACCAGATGCGGTATCGTCGACGCATATGGACCTGCTTCATTCATTTTAATTCCATGCAATCCAAACCACCGGAAATCTCCAATAATTCCTGCATGATTTCCACCAAAAGACAGTGAATATCCAAACAATACCCACATGACAACCGACAATCCCATAATCGCTGCGCATGCCATCATGGTGCTGACGACATTCTTTCTTCGCACCAGTCCTCCATAGAAAAAGGCTAATCCAGGTGTCATAAAAAACACCAGAGCTGAACATATCAGCATAAATCCCGTATCCCCTGCGTTCATCTAATCTTCCTCCATTCTTTTATACTTTTAAACGCAAAAAGGCGTCAAAAGAATTCTCTTTTGACACCTTCGTCGTAATAATCATAGCAGACTTATTACTCCAATGCAAGCATTTTTCCATAATATTTGCTATTTTTTATGGTACAAATTACTTCTTTCGTACCATTTTTCCGTCATTTCATAAAATCTTCAATCTTTTGATTCAATTACAATAAGTTGTCCGGAAGATAAAGAAATTGACGCTTCATCTGAAACAATTTCATTGCTGATTCCGAGAGAATTAAATCCTCCCATCGTATAATCCGTAAGCGGATACTTTAATCCACGCAGGGTAACACCACTTACTTTTTCAGAAAATGGAATCAAAGAAACATACTTTCCATACTGCTCCGCTTTCCGGATCGTCAACGGCTGATTAATCATGCGGATACGATTATGTTCATCGACCAGGCTGATCTTTATCTGTTCCTCCAGACCAATACCAAGCAGACTGATATTGCCCAGTACATGATCAATTCTGGTACCGGTTGCACCAATGACCACAATCTCCATTGCACCTCTGCGAATGGCCTCCCGGATCGCATATTCCGTGTCGGTATCATCCTTTTCCGGATTCAGCATGCACACCTCGATCTGCTCTTTGTCATGAAAATATTCAAGGGTATCCGGATTTACCGAATCAAAATCCCCCACTATGATATCCGGCAGAATATGATCCCGATACAATGCTTCCATTCCCGCATCTGCCGCTAATATGACATCAAATCCTCCATTTTTTACAATCCAGGTTAAAAAACCTTCCTTCACTTCTCCCCCGGAAACAATTAAATACTTCATCTTCTACCCCTGCCTTTGCAACTTTTCCAGAAATGCTTCCACATTCTTTTCGATCTCTCCCTTGAAAACCGCAGAACCTGCCACAATTATGTTGGCTCCTGCATCCATGGCTTCTTCCACATTTTCCAGATTAATTCCCCCATCTACTTCAATATCGGTCTTACATCCGGACTGCTTCACAAGATTTTTCGCTTCACGCACTTTATCTAACGTATACGGAATCAGTTTCTGTCCTCCGAATCCCGGATTAACGGTCATGATAAGAAGCATGTCCACCTTCGGAAGAATATATCGGACAGTTTCCAGCGGAGTGGCCGGATTTAATGCCACACCAGCCAGAACTCCCTTTTCCCTGATTGCCTCCACTGTGCGGTCAAGATGCCTGCATGCTTCTGCATGGACCGTAATAATATCCGCTCCCGCGTCAACAAAATCATCTATATAGCGAATCGGTTCCTCAATCATCAGATGGACATCAAAAATCCGATCGGTACATTTACGAATGGAACGAATGATCGGAAATGCAAACGAAATACTCGGAACAAACATTCCATCCATAACATCGATGTGTACATATTCCGCACCTGCCTGATCCAGCAACCGAATCTGTTCTCCCAGATTAGCAAAATCTGCCGATAAAATTGACGGTGATAAACAGTTCATTGATTCCTCCTAATACTTGCGCATGTTCTTCATTTCCTGATAAAGCTGCACGTAATTGTCATACCTCACCTGCGATATTTTTCCTTCTGCAAGTGCCGTCTTAACGCCACAATCCGGCTCTCCGATGTGACTGCATCCTATAAATCTGCATCCAGGCTCAAAACGCACGAACTCCGGATAACATGTCCACAGATCCTCTTTGGAAAATCCGGGCAGATCCATGGAACTAAACCCCGGAGTATCCATAATATAGGTGTTTTCCGCAATTGGTATAATCTGCGAATGGCGTGTCGTATGTTTTCCCCGCTCAATCTTGTCACTGATTCCTCCGGTCTGCATCTGCACCGCATCCTGCAGATCATTGATCAGCGAAGATTTTCCTACTCCGGACGGTCCTGCCACTGCCGTCATCTTTCCCTGCAACACAGATTTGAGTTTTTCCACATTTTCCTGTGTCTTTGCACTTGTAAAGAGCAGCTCATACCCCGCCAGTTTATAAATTTTTCGTAATACTTCTCTTTGTTCTTCCGTCACCAGATCGCATTTGTTAAAGCAGATCGTAACCGGAACTTTCTGATATTCCATCATACACAAAAAGCGATCCAGCAGATTAAAATTCGGGTCCGGTTTTGCAGCCGCGAAAATTACGAGTGCCATATCGATATTTGCCACTGCGGGGCGGATCAGTTCCCTGGTACGTGGAAGAATTTTTTCTACATTTCCAATCTTTTTTTCTTCATCCAGTACAACGATTTCCACATCATCACCCACGAGAGGTTTGATCTTCTGATTACGGAAAATTCCTTTTGCCTTACATTCATAAATTCCGGTTTCTGCCACGTGAACGTAGTAGAAACCGGAAATTCCTTTTACAATCTTTCCCTTCATATATTACCTACTGTTTTGAAAAGCTGACAGAATGTGTTTCTGTCTTTGTAGACGTATCGGAAAGACCTTCATCATCTATTTCTTCAATGCTCCAGGTAATCGTCACTTTACCGGACTCACATGCCATATCGGATGCCCCGATCGTAAGAGAACCATCGACATCACTGGTTCCGCTTGCATAGGTCGTGCCATCACTTCCCGTCAGTGTATAAGTTGCACTGACTGCTCCTTCCGGTGCTGCATATGACTTTGAGAATTTATAGCTGTAATTTATCTCTTCCGGTCCCTTGCTTACCGTAATCGTTACCGTTGTATCTGCCGGTACAATCTTGCCGGATGCTACACTCTGTGAAATTACCTGACCTGCTTTGACAGAATCACTGTATTCTTCTTTCACTGCAACTTTTAAGCCAGCCTTCTGCAAAGCCGCCTGTGCATCTTTCTTGGAGTGACCCTGAACAGATGGCACCGTACTAGACTTCTTTCCCTGACTGATCACAATCGTAACCGTACTTCCCTCCTGTGCATTTCCGCCTCTCGGGCTCTGGGAAACAACCTTTCCTGCATCTACGGAATCATCATATTTGTATGTTTTGGACACTTTAAATCCGGCAGCCGAAAGGGTAGAAGAAGCATCTTTTTCCAGTTTTCCAACTACATTTGGAACCGGAACATCGTTCTGCTCACTCTGACTCTCCGAATCTGTGAAATCCACATTTTCTGTTCCGGCAACAATTACATTGATTGTCGTTCCGGCAGATACTTCAGAACCACCAACCGGGTCCTGATTCAGAACGGTTCCTTCCGGCTGATCCGACTTCTGCTCCTGAATAACAAACATATACAGCCCCTGTGCTTCCAGTTCAGACTGTGCCTCCTCCTGTAACTTTCCGCATACATTCTGTACCATGACAGGCTGTTCACTTTCTGTCTGTGTCTGCGTCTGTGTCTGCGTCTGCGTTTCTGTATTCTTTGATGAATTACTGCCAAAACGGAATAAGCCAAAGAAACTTCCCACAAGGTAAATAATCACTGCAAGGATTACAACAAACACCACAATTCCCATGATGGTCATTGCCTTATCCATCTTCGGACTGAGTCCTTCGTTTTCGTCCTCATCCTCATCGTCCTCATCCTCATCCGGATCATAGGAAGATTCCAGCTTGGAAGCGTGCCTGTCTTCTTTTGGCTCCACCCCGTGTTCTTTGATCTGCTTTAATTCTTCCCCACTGATGACCTTGGTCTTTCCATTGTCCACAAGCGGAGCAATCACAACAAAATCCTCATCCGGATGTACCAGCGATCTGCGCAGGTCCGCCAGCAGATCTCCAATGGTCTGGTAACGGCGGTCCGCATTCTTCTGTGTACATTTTAAGATAATCTTCTCCATGCTGATCGGCAGATTCTTTGCATAAACACTTGGAGGTGTCATCTCTTCCTGCAGATGCTGAATAGCGACTGCAACCGTTGTATCTCCGTCAAAAGGTACACGTCCGGTTACCATTTCATACATAACAATACCCAGAGAATAAATATCGCTTCTTCCGTCTACAAACCCGTTTCTCGCCTGCTCCGGAGAAGAATAATGAACCGATCCCATCACATCCGAGCTGACGGTATTGGAAGATGCGGCTCTGGCAATACCAAAGTCCATGACCTTGACTTTTCCCTCTGTGGAGATCATGATATTCTGCGGTTTGATATCCCGATGGATGATCTGTTTGTTGTGGGCAGCTTCAATACCTCTTGCTACCTGAATGGCAATACTGACGGCTTCCTTAAAGGATAACTGTCCTTTCTTTTCAATGTATGTCTTAAGTGTGATTCCCTCAACATATTCCATGACGATATAATGAAGCCCCTCTTCGCTTCCTACATCATAGATATTTACAATATTTGGATGCTCCAGCCCTGCTGCTGACTGTGCCTCCGTGCGAAATTTTGCTACAAATCCACGATCTTCCGAAAATTCCGGTTTTAATACTTTTATTGCCACAAAACGGCCAAGCACATGATCCTTTGCTTTATAAACATCGGACATTCCGCCTGCACCAATCTTACTTACGATTTCATAGCGATCTGCTAAATACGTCCCAACTGTTAACATTCTTTCACCTCATCAAGAAAATGGTTCTATAATCATTACTGTAATATTGTCTTTTCCACCGTTGTCATTTGCAGTTTTTACAAGAAGTCCGGCGCGTTCCTCAATGGAAGCATCCCGCAGAATAATACTGCAGATTTCTTCGTCTTCCACCATATTCGTGAGTCCGTCCGTACAGATTAAGATGTGGTCATCTTTCTTTAATTCCACTTCAAAAAAATCTGCCTCTACTTCTTCCCCTGCACCGACTGCGCGGGTAATAATATTTTTGTCCGGGTGCTCACGTGCTTCCTTTGCACCTACTTCACCGATCCTGACCATCTCTGCCACAAGAGAATGATCCCTCGTGATCTGCCGGATGCCATCCGTACCGATGATATACAGTCTGCTGTCTCCGACATTTGCAACATAAAGCCGTCCGTCAATAATGGTGGCTGCAACAAGTGTCGTCCCCATACCTTTTTTCGCTTCATCTTCTGCAGCTTCTGTGATCAGAAGTCTGTTTGCAGTTGTTATTGCCTCTTTTAAAATTGTAACTGGTTCTTCTCCCGAACTCCGGGACACGGATGCAACGATGCGCTGCGTTGTGTAACGCGATGCGTAATCTCCTGCCTTGTGTCCCCCCATGCCATCTGCAACAATGTACAGATTCGGGAGATTCCCAACGGGTTCATCCGACGCGAAAAAATAATCCTGATTCATTTCACGAAGAATGCCTGTATCCGTTATGGAATACGTCTTCATCCGCTTTATCCTTTCTCAATTACATGTAATATACATACTCTTCCATCATCTGTCTATCTTAGCACATGACTTTTCGTTATGCAAGTCTCTGATTCTCTTTGTACTTGCGCCTTAATTGTCCGCAGGCACCATCAATATCACGCCCCATCTCACGGCGTACTGTCACCGTTAAACCACTCCGTTCCAGTTTCTCCTTAAAAGCTTCGATGACATGTGCATTTGACTGCACATAATCCCGCTCCCTGATCGGATTCACCGGAATCAGATTTACATGACAGTTCATCCCGTGGATCAGTTCCGTCAGTTCTTTTGCATCTTCTTTTGTATCATTGACACCACCTACCAGACTATACTCAAACGTCACACGTCTGCCGGTCCGTTCAAAATAATACCTGCAGGCATCAATTACTTCATGAATGTCATATTTGTTCGCCACCGGCATCAGCTCCAGACGTTTTTTCTGATTGGAAGCATGCAAAGATAATGCCAGCGTAATCGCAAGTTTTTTATCCGCCAGTTCCCGCATCCGCGGAACAATTCCGCAGGTGGAAACAGTCAGGTTTCTCTGGCTGATGTGAAGTCCGTTCTCATCCGTCAGCAAAGTGATAAATTTTACCAGATTATCAAAATTATCCATCGGTTCCCCGGTGCCCATGACAACAACATTCGAAATCCGCTCTCCGATATCCTTACCAATCTGATAGATCTGATCCAGCATTTCCGCCGGTGCAAGTCCTCTCACCAGTCCGTCCAGTGTTGATGCACAGAACCGGCATCCCATCCGACAGCCGACCTGTGAAGAAATACATACGGAATTTCCGTGCTTATATTTCATCAGCACACTCTCAATGACATTTCCGTCTTCCAGTAAAAACAGATATTTGCGGGTTCCATCCAGTTTTGAAATCTGTACCTGTTCTTTTCTGAGTGTGATGATCCTGCAGGTCTCATCCAGTCTCTCCCGCAAGGTTTTGGAAAGATTCGTCATCTCCTCAAAGCTTTCCACCTGCCGCACATGCAACCACTCATATACCTGCTTTGCACGAAACGCTTTCTCCCCCATATCGGAAAAAAAGGTTTTTAATTCTTCCAGATCCATGGACTTAATATCTGTCTTTTCACTCATCCTCTTATTTACTCCTTACCAGCTTTGCAAGAAAAAATCCGTCACTTCCGGCTTCTCCCGGGAAAATCTGTCTCTGGAATTCCAGGGAAAATTCCGGATGTTCTTTTAAAAACCATGCGGTGTTATCCTCATTTTCTGACCGGTGGATCGTACAGGTACTGTACACAAGTGTCCCGCCCGGTCTGACATAATCCCATACAACAGAAAGAATCTGTCTTTGCAGTTTTGCAAGCTCTGCCGCCTTTTCTTTGGTCATCTTATAACGGATATCCGTCTTCTTTCCCATAACGCCAAGTCCGGAACACGGCAGATCACAGACTAAGACGTCCGCTTTCTGATGGGAATCCGGATCATCCACCGTTGCATCCATCTGTACCGCTTTCATATTTGACAATCCATGTCTGGCTATGTTCTCCCGGATCAGATCCACCTTATATTCTGTCAGATCTCTTGCCTCTACCATACCACTTCCCTGAAGCAGTTCTGCCATATGGGTACTCTTTCCTCCCGGTGCCGCACACACATCAATCACATAATCATTCTTTTTCGGTGCCGCAGTTTCCGCAACCAGCATGGAGCTGACATCCTGTACATAAAACAGCCCTTCTTTAAAACTTTTCAGTCCCGCCAGATAATCCAGCCCGGATATTTCAAAAGCATACGGCAGTTCCGGAACCGCATGTACTGTCACCCCTTCTGCTTTCAGTTTGTTTACGAGTTCTTCCGGTGTCACAGCGGAAAGATTGGTACGGATCGTCAGCCGGTTTTCTGCGGTAAGTCCCTCCAGAATCTGACGGGTCTTTTCCTCTCCATAATTTTCGGTCCATATGTCCACGATCCATTCCGGCATTGAATATGTAACGCTCAGATTCGGGAAGCGAACTTCTCTCCATCCTCTTGCCACACTACGCAGCACACCGTTGACAAATCCGCTCAGGCCGGAAAACCCACGCTTTCTCGCCAGCTTTACCGCCTCGTTGCACACTGCGGAATCCGGCACACTGTCCATATACATAATCTGATAAACGCTCATGCGCATAAGATTGCGGATGAGCGGTTTCATTTTCTTTACTCTGGTTTTGGAAAACTGATCGATCACATAGTCCAGTGTCAGCTGTCTTTCCAGCGTTCCTTCCATCAGGCGCGTCAGAAAAGCGCGTTCCTGTTTTCCCAGATACTGATATTTATCGAGCACATCGCGGAGAACCAGATGACTGTACTGTCCCTCCTCATTGACCGTCAGAAGCATTTCCAGCACCAGTGCTCTCTCATTGACCTTAGTCGTCACGACTTCTACCTCCAAACAGTAAAACGATTCGAAGCAGCTGCAGAATCGCAGCTGCTGCACTTGCCACATACGTGAGTGCTGCTGCTGTAAGAACTTTTCTTGTGTAATGGAGTTCCTGATCTCCCAGAATTCCCTGTTCCCTCAGCTGAACCATCGCACGACGCGAAGCATCAAACTCAACCGGAAGCGTAATCAGCTGGAATAACACAGCAAACGAAAACAGCAGAATTCCGATATTGATAAGCATCATGGATGAACGGCTGTTTATGATCACACCAAGAATGATCACCGGCCATGCAAGCATGGAACCAAAGTTTGCAATCGGCACAAATGCGGTACGCAGCCGAAGCGGCACATATCCTCTGGCATGCTGGATCGCATGTCCGCATTCATGTGCTGCCACACCCACAGCTGCAACCGAAGTCTGATTGCAGACACTGTCGGAAAGATTGAGTGTCTTATTGGCAGGATTGTAATGATCGGTCAGATTTCCCGATACATGCTGCACCCGCACATCATAGATTCCTGCTGCGTGCAAAATCCGCTCTGCCGCCTGTGCTCCCGTCATTCCTGACATACTGCGGTATGCGGAATATTTGTTGAACGTTGTCTTTACCCGTGCAGATGCAATCATACAGATCACTGCACCGATAACAACCAGTATATAGGTACTGTCCCAATAAATGTATGGCATAAATCTACCTCCGTCTTACTGCTGTAAAAAAGATCCCTCTGCAACCGGATAGCCACGCAGAAATGATCCTGCATCCATCCGTTTCTTACCGGCAAGCTGTACTTCCAAAAGTTCCAGTCCACCCTCTCCGGTCTGTACCACCATCGTATTTTTTCCAACTTTACAGATACACCCCGGTGCATAAGCGCCATCTGTCTCCACCACCCGGGCTTTCCAGATCTTAAACGCTTTATTATCCAGATGGGTATAGGCACTCGGCCATGGATTTAATCCACGGATCAGGCGCTCAATCTCCACCGCCGGCTTTTTCCAGTCAATATCTCCCAGCTCCTTGGAAATCATCTTTGTGTGGGTACTCGCCTCATTGTCCTGCGGTGTAAAGGTCGCCGTTTTGTTTTCCAGCATCTGCATGGTTTCCACACACAGCTCGGCGCCGACTGCCGCCAGCTTGTCAAACAGACTTCCACCTGTCTCATCTTCTGCAATGCGCACCTGTTTTTTGGCAATGATATCTCCGGTATCCAGTCCGACATCCATGCGCATAGTCGTAACTCCCGTGATCTCATCTCCATTGATGACCGCCCACTGGATCGGTGCGGCACCACGATATTTCGGAAGCAGGGATGCATGTACATTAATGCATCCATATTTCGGAAGATCGAGAATACTCTTTGGAAGAATCTGCCCGAAAGCCGCCACTATGATGATATCCGGCGCAAACTTTTTCAAATATTCCACACTTGCATCTTCCCGGATTTTTACCGGCTGGAATACTTCCAGTCCATGGGAAACCGCACATTCCTTTACCGGTGGAAACTGCATGGTATTCCCGCGTCCCTTTGGTTTGTCCGGCTGTGTAACCACAAGCATAACCTCGTGTCCGGCTTCTATAATCTTTTCCAATGTATTCACCGCAAAATCCGGTGTTCCCATAAAAATTACTTTCATATTATTCCTCTTCCGGCTCCTCATAATTCACATCATGAAGTCCGCCTTCTACTTTTTCTGTATACATATGTCCATCCAGATGATCCAGTTCATGGCAAATGCAGCGTGCCATCAGACCTTCGCCTTCTACTTCCCACTCATTCATGTCCAGATCATAAAATTTTGCTTTTACATGGTTCGGACGTGTAACCTGACCTGCTTTTCCCGGAAGACTTAAGCATCCTTCATCTCCGGTCTGCTCTCCGTCAGACTCGATAATTTCCGGGTTGATCATAATAAACGGTCCCTGTCCGTCCCCGATATCAATGACTACCATACGTTTTAAAATTCCAACCTGCGGTGCCGCAAGACCTACACCGTTTGCCTCATACATGGTCTCCAGCATATCTTCCGCCAGAGTACGGATGCGATCCGTCACCTCCGGAATCGGTCTGCATACTTTTGTCAGTACGGGATCTCCCTGAATTCGAATTGTTCTAAGTGCCATAATTACCTCCTAAAAACCACTTGTTGGGTTAAAATCAAACTGTACAGACACATTGGAAAATGCGCTGTTATTTTTTATTTTTCGTTCCACCAGATCCTTACATGCCACCAGCGTCGCATATTCCGGTGCCTTCATGTAAATGACCTTTCGGTAAACATCACTGATTTTTGCAATGGATGCATCTGCCGGTCCTACCAGCATAATATTTTTGCCTTTCTGTGATATCACGCGATGCAGAAATTCTGCCAGATCCCTGGCTGCAGCTGTCGTCACCTGCGGATCGGTTCCCGTACAATGAATCAGAAGCAGCTGCCACACCGGCGGATAGGCAAGCATTCTCCGATAGGCAATCTCCTGCTTATAAAATGCATCGTAATCCTGTTCCTTTGCGGTCTGAATTGCAAAATGATCCGGATCATACGTCTGGATTACCGCCTGTCCCGGTTCCTTTCCGCGCCCGGCACGTCCCACCGCCTGGGTCAGCAGTTGAAACGTCCGCTCCGATGCATGAAAATCCGGAACATGCAGAGACATATCTGCGGCAAGTACTCCTACCAGCGTCACATTCGGAAAATCATGCCCTTTGACAATCATCTGTGTGCCGATCAGGATATCTGCCTCCTGATTGGCAAATGCATGCAGAATCTTCTCATAAGCATCCTTGGTCCGTGTGGTATCAAAATCCATACGCATCACACGTGCCTGTGGAAATCTCTGCTGCACCAGCATCTCAATCTTCTGCGTGCCCGCCTTGAATCCGCCTAAATATTTACTGCCGCAGGATGGACAGATCTTTGGCAATGGCTGCTCATATCCGCAATAATGACAGACCATCCGGCCTCCCGCATGCTGGCTCAGCGAAACATCACAATGAGGACATTGTATCACATATCCGCAGGCTCTGCATGAAATAAATCCGGAAATTCCTCTCCGATTTAAAAACAGCATGATCTGCTGACGTTTTTTTAACCGGTCTTCCATCAGTTCCTGCAATCTCTCCGAAAAGATGGAACGGTTTCCTGCCCGCAATTCACTGCGCAGATCTACGACCTCGCAATCCGGCAGCGGTTTCTTCTCCACACGCTCAGACAACGTCAGAAGCTGATATTTTCCCTGCATTGCCTGATAATAACTGTCCACTGAAGGAGTGGCAGAACCAAGAAGTACCGATGCATCATTCATGCGCGCCCTCTCGATTGCAACATCCCTGGCATGATACCGCGGTGCCGTCTCACTTTTATAAGACGTTTCATGTTCCTCATCTATAATAATAAGCCCTAAATGCGGAAATGGTGTGAACAACGCAGACCTGGGTCCGATCATAATATCAATATCCCCCGCCTTGGCACGTTCAAACTGATCAAAGCGCTCTCCCTGGGAAAGTTTGGAATTCATAATTGATACCCGGTCTCCAAACCGGTTATAAAACCGCATCACGGTCTGATAGGTGAGTGCAATCTCCGGGATCAGGACAATTGCCTGCCGTCCCTGTGCCACCGTATGCGCAATCAGTTCCATATAAACTTCTGTTTTTCCGCTTCCGGTTACCCCCCTGAGCAGATACGTTTTATGAATTCCAGCATCCAGATCCGAACATACTGTGTCCACAACACGCTGCTGATTTTCATTCAGTGTCAGATGATATCCCTTCTGATCCAGATGTGACACAGGATTGCGAAACTGTCTGCTGCTCTCCACCTTAAGAATCTGCTGCTGTGCCATACCCCGGATCACTGCTGCTGATATATTCAGTTTTCCGGTGACAAGCGAATAATCCAGTACGGATTCCTGTATCAGTTCCCGCAGCAGCCTTGCTTTCGCCGTATAGTGTTTCTGTTCAAAGAGTGCCAGTTTCTGCTGCGCCTCTGTCTTCGGAATCAGTAATACAATCTCCCGCTTCTGTACTTCTTTCGTCTGCCTGCGGATCGGGAGTACGGTCTTTAGTGCCTGATTCATGGTGGAACCGTAATTCTTCCGCATCCATCCGGCCAGTGCAATGAGCTGGGATTCCATTGCCACGCTTCCCTCATGTACCGAAATAATGGGGCGAATCCGTCTGGGATCAAATTCGGCATCCTCCGTCAGTTCAATGACATACCCTGTCAGTTTACGATTTCCAAATGGAATATCCACCTGTACACCAACCTGTATTTCCTCCTGCAGATTTTCCGGGATGCTGTATTGAAAAGTTTTATCCAGTTTTTCTACCGATATATCTACAATAATATTTGCATACTTCATACTTATTCTTTTCTCAAAACACAGGTGACCAAGCCCTCATAGGTATTTACAGCAGCCTCAATCACCGGAGAAACGCCAAGTTCTCCCAGTGCTGCACTGCATTTCGGTCCGATCGAATAAATATCCGTAACGGATGCCAGTGTTTCTCTCTCCTGTGGCTTTAAACTGCCAAGCATCCGCTCCGCCGAAGACGCACAGGTAAAAAAGATCGCATCGTATACATCCTTGTCCACTGGCACCTCCATGGGACAAGGTACATTTTCGTATACATTGAGCCGTCCGCAATCACAGAAAGAAAGCAGTGTATCCACAAGGTTATCCTTTGCATTTTTTGCGGTAGGATACCAGATTACTGCCCGCTTAAACGGATCTCCGCGAAATTCCTGATCCAGATATTCCTTTAATTCCTGTGCCAGATTCGTACTGTTGGAATGTTCCGGCATAAAGTCTGCACAAATTCCATACTCCCGCAGTTTTTCTGCCGTCTTTTGTCCAATCACTGCACATCTGGTATGGAAAAGTGCCCGTGCATCCAGCCCCGATGCAAATACATTTTTCATAAAATAATCCACACCATTGGCACTTGTAAACAATAATACGTCCACATGCGCCAGTTCCTGTGCGGTATACACTGCCGGCACACCGACAATCTCACCTGTCATACACTCACTGGTATATGCCCCCTTTGCCCGGAGCATGGCGGCCAGACGTGAAGGTTTTGGACCAATTTTTGCAACCAGATAATGTTTCCCCCACAGCGGCTTCTCTTCAAAAAAATGCAGCTGGCGGCGAAGTGCAACCACATCCCCAACAATGATCAGTGCCGGAGAGGTCAGTTGCGCCTCTTCCACACGATCTGCCAGATTCTCCAGCGTACCCTCACAACTCTCCT
>OGMU01000626.1_pt1 | contig 13803 bp, 12 predicted proteins | sample 1573331 | NCBI WGS metagenome assembly OGMU01 (sample SAMEA2581990, study PRJEB24529) | metagenome | biome: Human gut stool | place: China | collected 2011
TGGAAGAAATATAATAATAATAAATAAGGCGCCGGGCAAATATTTGCCCGGCGCCTTATTTATTATTAGACAAGCAGCGCAGCAAGCAGTATGATAATAGTATTATTACTGACTGACCTCTAAAAAATTACGGCGTTCTGCCGCAGGAGAAATTTTATGGAAGCTATTATCATCGTTATCTTTTCCTTTATACTGCTCAGCTGCATTCTGGCAGGCTACTCCATTCTCTGGGCCCTGCTTTTCGGCTATATGATGTTTTTCGGTTACGCCCTCCGGCAGGGACATACGCCGGTACAGGTACTGACAATGTCCGGACGAGGAATACGCACGATCAAAAATATCCTCTTCATCTTTATCCTTATCGGTATGATCACCGCCGTCTGGCGGGCCTGCGGCACGATACCGTTCATTATTTACCATATGTCGGGCCTGCTCATACCATCGGTATTCATTTTGATAGTTTTTCTGCTCTGCTGTTTCATTTCACTTTTAACAGGAACCTCTTTCGGTACTGCGGCCACGATCGGCATCATCTGTATGTCTATCGCCAAAGCCAATGGTATCGATCCCACCTTTACCGGCGGCGCTATCTTATCAGGCATCTATTTCGGCGACCGCTGTTCACCGATGTCGACCAGCGCCCTTCTGATCAGCGAACTGACGCAGACTGATATTTACTGTAATATCAAAAATATGTTCAAATCAGCGCTGCTGCCTTTTTCAGTCACCTGCCTGCTTTACGCCCTGCTGGGATTTTCCGGTACCGGCAACACCGGCACAGCCGACCTGTACTCACTCTTTCCGCAAAACTTCGATCTGCACTGGACTACCACTATTCCAGCGCTGCTGATCATCGTTCTTTCATTGTGCAAGGTCAATGTCAGGCTGACGATGGCAGCCAGCATCATTACCGGCAGTCTGCTCTGCCTTTTCCTTCAGGATATCACTCCCGCCCAACTTGGCTCGATCATGTTCTACGGCTTTTACTCTGCTGATCAGCAGCTGGCCCAGATCCTCAGCGGCGGCGGTATCATTTCCATGTTCACCGTCAGTGTCATCATTATCCTTTCCTCAGCTTACGCCGGGATTTTTGAAGCAACAGGCTTTTTGAATACTACGCAGGCCCGCCTTGCACAGCTTGGAGAAAAAATAACGCCGTACGGCAGCATTTTGCTGACAGCCACCATCACAAGTATGGCAACCTGCAACCAGACCCTCAGCAGCATCCTCACCTATCAGCTGCACAAGGACAGCGCTGACAATATGCAGCAGCTGGCTCTGGACCTGGAAAACAGCACTATCGTAGTAGCGGCGCTCATCCCCTGGTCGATCGCCTGCGCTGTACCGCTCGCCACCGTAGGCGCCGGCAACGCTTCGATCCTGTTTGCCTTTTATCTTTATCTGCTGCCCCTGTATAATTTATGGCGGCCATACAAAGTAACCCCAGTCTAATAAATAAACCACCTGACTGCAAGAGCGATCAGATGGTTTATTTTTATTGTCATCTTTTTTGCGCCTTCTGCAGCAAACTGCTGTCAGCCAGGTCAACAACCAGCGGCTCCAGCCCCTGGCTGCGTACATAGTCCGCCCCTGCGGCAGTAGTAATGATCCTGCCGCCGCGCCCTAAAACCTTACCGTCCATATAACAGACCTGCCCGCCGATGATCGTGGCAAACGCTCTGCGCTGCAGCCTGTCGACGATCGTAATATCGGCATCCCGCCCTGCTGTCAGGCTGCCCTTATTTGCAAGACCAAGCAGCCGCGCCGGCTGATAGCTGATCTTCGCCACCAGCTCCTGCAGCGACAGTCCGCCCAGATCGACCAAAGCCAGACCAGCAGGCAGCAGTACATTGCGTGGAATACCGCCGCCGTCAGTACTGACAGCGTCTACAGCAAAACTGCCGTCAGCCTTTTTCGCCGTTGCCAGCCGCACCCGCGGCCCAACAGGATTGACCGCAAAACTGACGGAAACCAGCGTTTGCTGCCCGCGCCAATAATCCCTGGCCTCCTCACCTGTCAGCAAAGTCATTTCCTGTCCCTGCGGATAATTGACCTGTGCCCAGCCAGACAAAAGCGCCTCCTCCATGCCCGCCTCATCCTCCGTAAAGCCGCCGGTTTTCAGGCAGCGGCGGGTAACCATACTGCCCGGCAGACCGTCAATGATTTCAGCGCTTGTACCGTTGAGCGGTGATAAATAAGACTCGCAGGAAATATTAGGATTGGCCGCCAAAGCTTTAAGGGCCAGCTCCGTTTCTTCCGCCTCCGGCAGTACCGTACCACGGCAGTAAGCATTGATATGCGCTAAATGCAGAGGGTTGCCGTCGGCCAGCTCCACCGCCTCCAGCATGCCTTCGATATTGGAACCATGAGCGGCTGTCCCGGCGTGAAAAGCCGTATAAGCTCCCAGCTCTGCCGCAGCCCTGATCGCTCTGGCCGTTGCTGCCACCGTCAGCGGATAATGCCCGCCCAGCAGCTTGATGCCTAACGACCCCTGCCTCTGCACTTTCGTTATCAGCTGCTGCAGCTCTGCTGACGAAGGATCGTCACTGCTGACCGTATGTCCCGGCCGCACATATTCGATCGTAGCCAGATTGAGACCGGTCCCATATTCACGCGCCAGCTCCAGTACACTGGTCCCCGGCCCCGACATATCCAAAGCACTGGTCACACCAGCCTTGACCAGCATCGTGTGGGCGTAGCTGCCTCCCAGCCAGGCCGAAGCATGCACATGCGAATCTACCAGCTTGCCGGACGCATCCAGCTCCCGCACGGCGTTGCCGCCGATACTGCTTTCCACCGCCGCAATCATACCGTTCTGCACAGCGACATCAAAATATCCTTCCCGTGCCGACGCATAATCGACCACATACCCGTTTTTGATCAGTAAATCATATTGCATTTGCTGCCCCTCCCTCAAACCAGTTCAGGTAAAAAGCAACGCTGCCTGTTTTTGCGCAAGCAGCGTCAGCTATTTCCCGGTCAATATTATTTATGCATTTTATAAAAAGCTTCCATAAACTCAGCCAGCTTCTCGCAGCCTGCCAGCGGCATCGCATTGTAAATCGAGGCCCGCAGTCCGCCAACACTGCGGTGTCCCTTCAGTCCACCCATCCCCAGCTCCTCAGCCTCGGCCGCAAAACGCTTCTCCAGCGCTTCGGTCGTCAGTCCAAAAGTCACGTTCATCAGCGAACGGCTGTCAGTTTTGGCAAAGCCGCGGAAAAAATCAGGATACATATCGATCACATCATAAACTATCTTGGCCTTAGCCGCATTGCGCTGCTCCATCATCACCAGTCCGCCCTGCGCCTTCAGCCACTTGGCAACCTTGCCAACGATATAGACCGCAAAAGCCGGCGGCGTATTATACAGCGAACCGTTATCAAGATGAGTTTCGTAATTCAGCATACTGTGCAGAGCTTTAGAACGCCCCTCAATAAATTTTTTACGGGCAATGACTGCTACCGCGCCGGCAGGACCGATATTCTTCTGTACCCCGGCATAAATCAGCGAAAACTTCTCCGCCGGGATCGGTTTACTCAAAATATCCGAAGACATATCCGCGATCAGCGGTACAGCACCGGTTTCAGGATAAACGCTGTACTCTGTGCCTTCGATCGTATTATTAGCCGTGATATGCAGATAAGCGCAGTTTTCCGGCAGCCTGATCTCGCCCGGCTGCGGCACCCGGTCATACTTTTCAGCCTTACTGCTGAAAGGGATAACGACCTTACCTACCTTTTCCGCCTCTTTTACAGCTTTATCCGAAAAATTACTGGTCACGGCATAAGCCGCCGTTTGTCCAGCCCCCAAAAAATTCATCGGCACCATCGAAAACTGCAGGCTGGCGCCGCCTCCCATAAAGAGTACGCAATAATCGTCGCCCAGACCCAAAAGCTCCTTGATGTCGGCTTCCGCCTCAGCATTGATTTTTTCATAAATCGGCGCGCGGTGACTCATTTCCAAAATCGACATACCGCTGCCCTGCAGGTCCAGCAGCTCGGACTGTACCTCCTGCAGCACTTCCAGCGGCAGCATGGCCGGACCGGCATTAAAATTATAGATACGTTTCATTATTCATCTTCTCCGATCAAATGCACGACCATCGCATCGCGCAGCTTAGGTTCAAACCAGGTCGATTTCGGCGGCATGATCTTACCGGCATCAGCTACCTTGATCAGCTCCTCCATCGACGTCGGATACATGGCAAAAGCCACACTGTAGGCCCCTGCGTCTACTTTAGCCGCCAAAGCATCCAACCCGCGGATACCGCCCATAAAATTGATGCGCTCATCCGTACGCGGGTCTTTGATGCCCAGGATCGGCGCCAGCAGATTATCCTGCAAGATCGAAACGTCCAGCGACCCGATCACATCATCCGCGGCAAAGGTACCTTCCTTCGCAGTCAGGCGGCGCCATTTTCCGGTCAGATACATACTGAACTGATGCCGTGCTTCCGGCTTCGGGCCGTTTTCCAGCTCGCTGATCTCAAACTTTTCTCCGACTCTGCTTAAAAATTCTTCCATCGACAAACCGTTCAGGTCTTTGACCAAACGGTTATAATCCATGATCTGCATCATATTATCGGGAAAAATGACCGCTAAAAAAGTGTTATATTCTTCGTTAGAACCATGCCTCGGCGTTTTGCCAAGCTCGTCAGCCACACGCATAGCCGCAGCACTGCGGTGATGGCCGTCGGCAATATACATTACAGGCACGTCCTCAAACAGACGGGTCAGCTCGGCGATCTCCATCAGGTTCTCCACCACATACAGTGTGTGCTGCACGCCGTCCTCCGACGTAAAATCATATACCGGCTTTTTGGCTCCCATCAGGCTCAAAACATAAGTATTGATCTCGGGCTTGCCCTTATAAGTTAAAAAAACAGCGCCGGTCTGTGCTTCTGTCGCCAGAATATGATTGACCCGGTCCTGCTCTTTATCATGCCTGGTCAGCTCGTGCTTCTTGATAATGTTCTCGCGGTATTCCTCCACTGAAGCAGCGGCCACAAGGCCGATCTGGATATGCTGCCCCATCTGCTGACGGTAAATATAGTAACAGGGCGTCGTATCTTTTTTCATCTGCCCGTCGGACAGATACCTGTCGAGATTTGTTTTCGCCATCTTATAAACTGCCTGGCTGTGCGGATCGATACAATCCGACATCGTCGCTTCCGATTTTGTCACCCGCAAAAAGCTCAGCGGGTTCTTATTAAGTATCTGCCGCGCCTCTTCGGTATCCATCACGTCATAAGGCAAAGCAGCGATCTCTGCCGCATATTCCGGCACCGGACGCAGCCCGCAGAACGGTCTGATCTGTGTCATCTAAAAAACCTCCTCCAGCGTCGTATGTATATACAAACACATGCTAAAATCAAATTAGTCCTTATCTATATTATTTTACTCAGTTCTCTGCTAAAACGCAAGCGTCGCCGCAGCAAACACCAGCGCTGTAAAAAATATTTTCCTGCGGCGTAATAAATATAACACTTTTCCCGGTTTCTTATCCATCCAAAATAAGTTATAATAGAGGAAGTCGTTTTAAATAAGGGGAGTGTCCATCCGTGTCATCTATAACAGTCAACCGACGTGTCCTGCAAAAGCTTATTCCCATCGCCATCGGCTATCTGGCCCTTGGCATCGCCTGCGGTATTCTGGCACAGCAGGCCGGTCTCACACCGCTTGAAGCCTTAGGGATGAGCGTGCTCGTTTTCGCCGGCTCCGGTCAGTTCATCGGCATCGCCATGATGGCCCAGGGTGCGGCCCTCGTTTCTATCGGACTCACTATTTTTATCGTCAACCTGCGTCATCTTTTATTCAGCTCCACGCTGATGAATTTTTTTAACGGCCGCAGCAAAAACTTTCTTATCGGCTATGCCCACGGCATCACCGACGAGACCTTTGCCGTCAACCTGAACGCCTTTGAAACAGAAACAGACCCCCGCTGGACGTGCGAAGAAGCCCTGGGGCTCAACATCACCTCCTGCGCCGTCTGGTCGCTCAGCGATGCCCTCGGCTGCTATGCCATGTTCCTCGGCATCTGGGTCAACTATCTCACCGACCGGAAAATGATCATCACCGGGCTGGTATCAGGGCTTCTGGCGATCCTGCTTTCGCAGATCGTTCCCTATAAGCTGCATATCGTGCTGGCAACTCTGGCCGCCTCCGGCGCCGCCTGCTATATCACCGAACGCCATGCGGGAGGTGCTGATAATGTCCGCTGAATACGTTTGGGGCGCCATTTTCATTATGATGGGCGTCACCTATATTTCCCGTATCATCCCTTTTTTGCTGCTGGCCGGCAAACCTGTACCACGCTGGTTCAAAACCTGGCTCACCTATGTGCCGACAGCTATTTTCGGCGCGCTGGTCCTGCCCGACGTCTTTCTGCCCGCAGGCAGCCTGGATCTGGGACTGAACAACCTGTACCTGTGGTCGACCGTCATCATCTTCCCGCTGGTCTATAAAACAAAATCACTGGGGCTGGCGATAGTCAGCGGCGCCGCCGTCTTTGCACTGCTGCAGGCCGTACTCTGATCAATCGGCACAGCCTTCAGTATCGAGAGGAATCTGCTTTGGAAATTTTTTTACAGGGTCTTACCATGGGGCTGGCCTATCTTGCCCCCATCGGCGCCCAAAATCTTTTTGTCATCAATACGGCGCTCACCGCGCCTTTAGGCATTGCCCTCGTCACTGCAGGCATCGTCGCCTTCTTTGACATCAGCCTGGCGCTGGCCTGCTTTTGGGGCATCGGCCTTGTGATCGAACACAGTCTGCTACTGCAAAAAGCACTGCTCGGTGGCGGCGGACTGATCTTGATCTATCTGGCCTGGCAGCTGCTGCATGCGCAGGTGCAGACAGACACCTCTGCTTACAGCCAGCCGACGCTGTGGCAAACGGCTACGCTGGCCTTTACCGTTACCTGGTTCAACCCGCAGGCCGTTATCGACGGTACGCTGATGCTGGGCGCCTTTCGCTCATCACTGCCTGCCGATACTGCCTCACTCTTTATCAGCGGCGTAGCAGCTGCCTCCTGCCTGTGGTTCTTCGGGCTTACAGGCATCTTCAAAACCTGCTGCCAAAATCTGCGCCCCAGCCATCTGCAATGGATCAACCGCATCTGCGGCTCCGTTATTTTTGTTTACGCCCTCAAACTGCTTTATACCTTTGGGCAGATGCTGTAAAAACAATGAATACACATATAAAAAAGCAACAGCTGTTTAAGCTGTTGCTTTTATTTTGTTCTGACCCTTTTAATTTACTGCTTTAACTTTTTCCTGACTGCACAATAGAATATCTTCTACCGAACAATCAAACACGTCAGCCAGTTTGACAAGTATCTCCAGACTGATCAACGTCCTGCCGCACTCCAGATTACTTAGATGCGGCTGCGACATCTGCAGGGCTTCCGATAATTTCACCTGCGAAATTTTTCTTGCCTTCCGCATCATCTTCACATTACTACCTAAATCATTTAGATCATAACGCTGTTTTTTCATTTTACCCTCTACACCACTCTTACCCATATAATCGTTTCAACTACCGGACCAACTACTTTTGTTTTACTTATTTTTTCTGATTTGATTATTATATATTATTCTATTTTATAAAATAATACTACAAACAATTAGTTTTTGCAACAACTTCTTTTGCCCACAAACGAATTTATATCATCAAATACAACATTAATCTGCCATATTTTTATTTTATATTCTTCTAGACAATATTTTTATAAGATTCTGCAGACGTTTTTTATTAGCTTCATGATCCACCGGCTGGCCTGAAACGGACTTCTCTGCATGTTTTGCCGCTCGTCGTGCAAGTATTTATGGCAGTATTCAGTACTTACTAAATAAGTATTGCTTTACTTTGCTGTAAGTATTTCTTTGTTAGATTCAAGGTCAAAGTCATAAGCAGTAAAACCCTATAAGTCTTAAAAACTCTGCTAACAAATTCAGTACTGAATACTGTCACTATATATAGGGCAGCGAACACCGGAAAAGTTTACATGCCAAAATTCAATTTCACATATTATTCACAAATATCACTAAAATGTTATGAGCTGCTGTTAAAAACCACCTTGCAAAAAAATTCAAACCGATGTAAACTTTTATCCCTCTCGCTGCCCTATATATAGCGTGAGGGTTTTACCCCCTTGCCAATCAAATCTAAAAGGAGCATCTCTACTATGCAAATGCAAACATCATCAGTACCGCAGCTGACAGCAGCCAAACTCGCCGAACTTGTCGCCCTGGGGCACAACCGCATCTCGCAGATCTATCTGCACTGGACCGCAGGACGTTACGGCCAGCTTTACGACGACTACCATTTCAACATCGACGCCGACGGCAGTATTTACCAGACCTGCACGCAGCTCACCGAGCTTAAAAGCCATACGTGGCACCGCAATACCGGCGCTATCGGTATCGCTCTCTGCTGTGCCTGCGGTGCACTGCCCCATAACGGCAGGGATACTGATTTCGGCAAGTTTCCGCCCACTCCCCGCCAGATCGACGCCGCAGGTAAATTAGTCGCCGCACTGGCGCAGGGGCTCAATATCCCTATCGACCGCTGGAACGTGCTTACTCACTGCGAAGCCGCGCTTATCGACGGCTACGGACCGTACAGCGGCGACGCCGAAACCCGCTGGGACTTATGGTATCTGCGCGATTCACCCGGCGACGGAGCAATGAAGCCCGGCGGGCAGGTCATCAGGGGCAAGGCCCTGTGGTATGCAAAAAGCAGCCCCTTGATTAAAAGGGCTGCTTTTTAAAGAACATGATGTTTTCTTTTAATGTTTTCTTCAATCTTTTTTATTTTTCTTTAGCTTTTTTATCTTTTTTAGACTTTCTTGCAATGTTCGCCAAAAATCGCTTTAGACTTTCTTGAAAGAAAGTCAGCAAAGAACTTTCAGCGCTGTTAAGATTTGGATTGCGCTTTAAAACCCTCTGTATCATACGGTTTACTGCCATAGACCGTAAATATTGATAATATCAGGCGGTCGATACTCTGCTTATGAAATCCATAGCTGAATAGTACGGTACAAGGGTTTTGAGCGCACATTGTGACACATTCCGCTGTGTACGCTGTGAGCTGTAAGCGCTGGAGGGACTGTTTGAGGCATTGACGATCAGCAGTTAAAGCTTTTCTCTGTACTGCAATGCCGAGTTGCCCGGAAGCCGGACAGCGAACGAAGTTAAACAGGAATTGTCACAGTGCGCAAAGTTCTTTCCGAAGCTTTCTTTAAAGAAAGCTTCATAAAGAAAACTAAAAAGTATTTTCACAAATGTAACCTCTGGTTACAAACCACAAAAACAAAACCAAATTATGAAAGGAGCTGAAAATATGACTGTCAGCAAAAATCCTACTTCCCTCAAACTTTCCATGGACGTAGAAAACGGTACCAACACTCTTGGCGCCATGCAAACCAAAAGCACCTCTGTCGGCAGTGTCCGCCTGGACGCCGAAGCCGCCAAATGCCTCGCAGTTACCGAAGCCATCGGCGAACTTATGAGCCACGCCGTAGTTAACGTCTACGTTACCGAAAAAGCCGAACTCGACAAAGCAGAATAACCTAAAATTTCAAACAAAAATCTAATGTAAAGGAGAATAAACATGGAAAAAACTTTAGAACTCATCTTCACCAAAAGCGACGGTGCTAAAAAGACTTTGAGCATCGCCGACCCGCGTGAAGACGTTACCTTAGCCGAAGCGCAGGCAGCAGCAGCCAAGATCACCAAAGCAGGCGTGCTGACTAGCTGCCTGAACGAACTGAGCCGGGCCATCATCAGTAACCACAGAGAACTGTAAAACAAACAGAGAAACGAGGTATGACATCAATAGCAAATACACAAAGCTCCTGCACTGGTTACGCCTTTTGACCTGCATCATAAGCAGAAAATAATAAACATACTCAATATCCGCCCTGAAACAACATTCATGGCGGGCATTTGCTTATCATTAATCCCTCAAATATACCTTGCTATTGTTTTATACAAAACCTCCACATCTATGGGTTTTGCCAGATGTCCATTCATCCCGGCATCAAACGCAGCCTGAACATCATCATTGAAAGCATTGGCTGTCATGGCAATGATCGGTATCGTCCCGGCAGCAGGATGCTCTGACGACCTTATGCACCTGGCAGCGTCATAGCCATTCATCAGCGGCATTTGAATATCCATGAAAATCAAGGCATATTCCTTTTCTTTCGAGTTTCTAAAAATATCTACCGCAACTTTACCATTCTCAGCATGTTCAACTTGTAAATTCACAAACTTCAACAGCTCTGAAGCAATCTCCATATTTAACTCATTATCTTCCACCAGCAATACCTTTTTGCCGCCAAAATCATACGTTTCCTTATTGCCTACTGCAGAAAATCCCAGCTCCGGCTTCCGCGAAACAGTTAACAACGTATTGTATAAATTTGAAGCAAAAAACGGTTTAGCTATAAAAGCATTAACACCTGCTGCCTTTGCCTGTTCTTCGATACCAGACCAGTCATAAGCACTGATAATAATAATCAAAACATCAGGACCGACATAGCGCCGCATCCTACGGGCCGTTTCTATTCCATCCAGTTCCGGCATACACCAGTCAATGAAACAAACATCATAGCAACGCCCGTCATCTTCACAGGCGCTTCTTACCTTTTCAATAGCCTCAAAACCATTCAGAGCCCAGTCAACATTGACTCCCATGCCTTTCAGCAATACTGCTGCATGTTCACAGGTATCGTTATCGTCATCGACAACCAGTACCCGCATCTCCTCCATCTCAGCCGCAGTTTTTTTATCAACTTTACTTACTCCAAAAGGCAGGTCTACCATAAACGTAGTTCCTGCACCTTCCTGACTTTCAACCTCAATAGTTCCATCCATGATCGCAACAAGGTTTTTGGTTATCGCCATCCCCAAGCCAGTACCGCCATATTTTCTGGCAATTCCATTATCCGCCTGCTCAAACGGTTCGTATAAATGTTCCAAAAACTCCTTTTTCATCCCGATGCCGCTGTCTTTCACGATAAACCTCAGCCATATCTTGTCACTTGCTGAACGCAGCATTCTGATTTCCAGCCTGACACTGCCGCCTTTAGGCGTAAATTTAATTGCATTGGACAATAAATTGAGCAGGATTTGGTTGACACGCATCGAATCTCCGAGCAACATCTCATCTTTAAATCCTGAAATAACAATTTCAAAGGCCAAACCTTTGGCTGTAGCAAGTCCATAATTGATATCAGCTAAAGAAGTAACCAGATTTTTTAAATCAAACAGTTCTTGGCGAATATTCAACTTTCCATTTTCGATTTTTGACATATCTAAAACATCGTTGAGCAGCATCAATAAATGTTTCGACGAAAAAGTTATCTTACTCAGACAATCAGCAGTACGCTTTTTATCATCCAAATAATTAAAGGCAACCGCCGACATTCCAATAATTGCATTCATCGGCGTTCTGATCTCATGCGACATCCGCGACAGAAAATCACGTTTGGCGTCATTCGCCTTCTGCGCTACCAGCAGAGCATCCTGTAAAATCTTCTGCTGTCGTTTAAGCTCGTCATTAATAAGATACTCATTACGTAATTTATAAGCATAAATAACAATCACGATCATCAACAGACCTATCACAACAGCATAAAAAAGGCGGCTTCAGCTTTTTCGTCCGTGCTTTCCTGTATGATCAGCACACGTCTGTCTGCCGAATCAATGACCTTTTGAATGGCAATATCCGTTTTTACCCTTATCGGCTCTATTTCTTTATCAAAGTACTTTTGGACTGCCTGTCTGTCCATATTACTATTTTCAGAATTTTCCACACTTTGTATAAGCGCCTTTTTCAGTTCGTCTAAGGCACCGTTCAATTCTGACAGATCTTCCTTATTGCCTAAATATATTTCATCTAATATTTTCAGTGATTTTTCATTTTCTTGGCAACTGGTTCTCAGGACACTTCTGATACCATCAAGATTATTTTCATTTTCGCTAATGAAAATCGGCAGGTATGTATTCATTTCCAAAACCCTGGCACGGATTTTATTTATTTCCGACATGGCTTTATAAGGATGTTCTGCTACATAATTGATTTGTCTGCTGATTGTAAAAATAGAATGTGTAGTAAAAACAACATATACCACTACACAAAAACAAATGGCTATCACCCCGGATACCATGCCATATCTTTTTATAAAATTCATATTTTCCAATCCTTTACAATTTTATTAAATTATTACAATTATTTTTGTTATAAATATAGCACATCAACAGCAGACAAACAAGTAGAATATTAACTTTTTATAATACAATATAATTGCTTCATTGCCCTGCCCAAACGTACGTATCGTTAAATTTATATTTATATGGCCAATGAGTTTTCCACAACGCTAAAATAAAGCTGCCTGTATCAGCAATCGCTGTAAGTAAAATTTCACCTTCAGCATAATACCAAATAACAAACTAAATCAGCGATATGAAACTTACTTCATATCGCTGATTTTTTACTTTACTGAACTTATTACTGCAACTTACCAGTGCCTCAAACCCTCACTTAGAACGTGAATCTCAACCCGGCGTTAAACTGCCAGTCGGTACGCAGATCGCCGCCAAAGGTTTTTAAGGCGTCAAAATACAAATTGCTGTTTTTGGCGATGCCCAAGTTAGCTCCCAAACCGATCTCGTACCAGGTGCCGGTCAGGTCACCTGTCTGCAAAGCCAGACTGTCACTGCCGTAGTAGCCGGTCGCACCGCCGTTGCCGCCGAAATCGTGCAGCAGCGATGCCTTGACATAGGCATTGCTCGGCCGCCCGCCGATCGTAAACTCTTTACCGCCCAAAATACCTACGCGCGTTACAGCGCTGTCAACGCCGTCATTTTCTATCCTGCCGCCGTTAGACATCGTGTAATCGACGCTGCCGATATGGCCAAGGCTCAGTTCGGCCTGCGGTTCTACGAACCAGCCTGCGTTCAGGTCCTGTCTGTAGCCGTATTCGGCGCTGATACCGTAAGCCCAGGTATCATAATCGGCTTTGGCGGCATTGCCGCTTAAATCGACCAGTTTAAAGTCATTAGTCAGCTTGCTGCCGCGGGCGATAACATCCAGATAATGTCCCTTGCTGCCCAGCCAGCTGCCATACAGGCCCACTCCTGTGCTGCTCAGATCACCGCTGCCTACCGTATAGCCGGCGTTGCTGTCGATGCGGTTGACGGCGATACCTGTATAAAGCTTACCGCCTTTGTAGTCCTGCACTTTGTCTATACCGCCCTGAAAGCCTGTGTAATCCTGACTGAAACTACTGTCATAATTACTGTCAGCACTCAGCTCACCGCGATAGTAGCGGGCCCAGACGCCGCCTTTTCCCGCTTCGGTACCACTGCGCAGCTCACCCATACGTTTCATAACGTTGTTGCCTTCGATCCGCCAAACATTGCGCAATGCCAAACTCGCGTCATTACTGATAATCATCGTATCAGACGGTCCAATATCTTTGTTCAAATCGATTTTACTTATCCGAACCTCTGTATCATCAACTACTACAGTCGGTGTTGCCGAAAAACGAGAAAGCGGGTCATCCATTATACTTTCCTTCCCAACGAAATTACCCAGTGTCTGACCGTTCAGGTCAGCAACACTCAAAACTACAACATTACTGCCGCTGATACTATCAGCACTGCTGCCGTCAAAAGCTTTGTCATAACCAACAGTAATGTATTGTTCTTCCATACTGCTGCCAGATGCCAGCTTAGCAAAATTAAATCTGTCCGATTTGTTATTTGCCAGGTCTGTCGTTACCCTAAATTCATTA
>OGMU01000646.1_pt1 | contig 13551 bp, 10 predicted proteins | sample 1573331 | NCBI WGS metagenome assembly OGMU01 (sample SAMEA2581990, study PRJEB24529) | metagenome | biome: Human gut stool | place: China | collected 2011
TGCACAACCGGGTGGACAACATCGAGTCCTGCGCCGCCCATGTCAGCCAGATGGTACCCGGGGCGCGGGTGGGCATCGCCCACGGCAAGATGACCGAGGAAGAGCTGAATCCTGTCTGGCAGCATCTGCTGAACGGCGAGATAGACATCCTCGTCTGCACCACCCTCATCGAGACGGGCATTGACGTGCGCAACTGCAACACCCTCATCATCGAGGACGCCGACCGGATGGGTCTGGCCCAGCTGTACCAGATCCGGGGCCGCGTAGGCCGCTCAGGCCGGAAAGCCTATGCCTACTTCACCTTCCGGCGGGACAAAACCCTCACCGACATCGCCCAGAAGCGGCTTTCCGCCATCCGGGAGTTCACGGCCTTCGGCTCCGGCTTCCGCATCGCCATGCGCGACTTACAAATTCGCGGCGCAGGCAGTCTGCTGGGCCACAGCCAGCACGGCCACATGGAGGCTGTCGGCTATGACCTCTATGTCAAGATGCTGGGTCAGGCCATCGCCCGGGCCAAGGGTGAGCCCATCCAGCGCGACAAGAGCGAATGCCTCGTGGACCTGCGGGTGGACGCCTTCATCCCGGAAAAGTATATTGCCGACGGCCCGGGCCGCATCGAGGCCTACAAGCGCATCGCCGCCATCCAGACCCCCGAAGACGCCGCCGACGTGCTGGACGAACTCATCGACCGCTACGGCGACCCGCCGCCCTCTGTCAGCGACCTCGTGAACGTCTCGCTGGTGCGCGTACAGGCCACCGCTGTGGGCGTCTACGAAGTCACCCAGAAAAAGGACACTCTGCTGTTACAGGTGGAGACGCTGGATGTGGCCATGATTCGCGGCCTGCTCATCGCTTTCAATGGCCGGGTGACGGCAGGAGCCGGCACCAAGCCCTACCTCTCGGTGACTCTCCAACCCGACGAAAAGCCGCTGGAACTGCTGCAAAGCATCCTCAAGGCGATGGCAGACATCCTTGCCGCCCCGCCGGAGGAAAACACCGGCAAAAAATAAATTCACTAGGAGTACACTTATGAAAAAGAAACTCATCGCGCTCGTCTGCGCCCTCGCTCTGGCCGTCGGCCTCGTGGGCTGCAGCCTCTCCACCCCGGATTCCGTAGGCACCATCGGTGAGGTGGACATCTCTTCCGGCCTCTATCTGCTGGCCCAGTTCGATGCCTACCAGACCGCCGCCGACCTCGCTTCCGATGACCAGGACGCCACCAAGGTGTCCAGCTTCCTCAAGGCCACCATCACCGTCGATGACACCACCGGCGAGACCGCCGTGGTCAGCGACTATGTGGCCCAGAAGACCCTCGAGAACCTCGAGTCCTACGCCGCCATCGAGACCCGTTTCGATGAGCTGGGCGGCGTGCTGACCCCCGACGAGGAGACGCAGGCCGACAGCTACGCCTCCCAGCTGATGGAGCAGAACGGCGACCTCTATAAGGCCAACGGCATTGGCCTCGACACCCTCAAGCGGTTCGAGCGCATCCTCATCAAGAGCAACGACCTGCTCGAGAAGTGCTACGGCACCGACGGCGAGACCCCCGTCTCCGACGCAGAGCTGACCAGCCACCTCGAGGACGAGATGGTCTATATCCGCTATGTGGTCGTGCCGCTCTACAACACCAGCACCTTCGCTTTTGCTGATGACGACCAGAGCGCCCAGATGCTTGAGCTGGCCCAGACCGCCGCCGAGAGCTACAACGCTGCCACCCCCGATGGAGCCAGCGCCCAGACCTCCGCTTTCAGCACCGCCGTCGCCGCTGCCCTTCCCGACATCTACGCGGTGCTGGATGGCGAGCCCTCTTCCGACGCGTCTTCCCTCTCCACTGCCCTGCTGGGTTCTGACAACATCGATGCCACCTTCTCCGAGGAAGGCACCGCCGACGCTGTCCGCGCCCTCAAGCCCGGCGAGGCCGCCGCCGTGCAGTATTCCAGCTATGCGCTGATGATTCTCGTCCGTCTCGACCCGCTGGACGCTGACACTCTGGACAGCCTCCGCGCACAGGCCCTCTCCGACATGAAGAGCGGCGAGCTGCAGGACAGCATTCAGTCCTATGGCGCCCAGCTGTCCCACGCTCTGGATTCTGCCGCCATGAAGAAGATGCCGGCTTCCAAAATCAAGAACGAGAAGTAATTTTCCTCAAAAATAATACAAAAGCTCCGGGAAACTGTTGGTTCCCGGAGCTTTTCTGTTATCATACTGCTTTTCAAATTCCGCTTCCAGCGCCGCGCGGATATGCATCGTGCGGCGTTGCTTTTTGTCAGTTTTTATGGTATCCTCTTAGCAGAAAGGCGCTGTCCAACCAAACGCAGGCGGCTATTGCTCCTCACCGGTCTCGCTGTCTTGCTCTTCGGAGCAAAGCAAGCGCGGGAGGGCAACTTTTTGGAGTTCCGCTCCCGACGCTCACGGCGAAGGGAGGGATGCCTTATGACTACATCGGAAATTCTATTGCTTTTCCAGACGATCATCGCACTGTTGGCACTTCTCGTAAGTGTTGTACATCTGATGGACGACCGGAAAAAGGATGATTCTTATGGCAGCAAAAGGAAAAAGCACAAAAAGAAATGACCGCCCACAGTTCCCCAACTCGGTAGCGGTCATTACTTTTGTAATGCTTGACTGGTGAGGAGCTAGCCGTTTGCACGGATAGCGCCTTTCCTTATCTTTATTATAGGCAGTCGTACGCGGATTGTCAAGCGCCAGAACTTCCAGAATACAAAAGATAAAAGCGGACCGCCCTCTTCGGCCTTTTCAGGCTGGGGCGGGCGGTCCGACGCTTTCTAACGCATTCTGATGCAATCCGACGTTTTTATCCGTTCTCTTAAAAATAATGCAGACACATCATTTTCTTATATTCCGGCGTCATTTTCGCCTTCTGCGGCATCTCAAAACGGGCAGTTTTTGCACTTTTGAGTTTCCACGATTTTCCAGTTCATGCATCTTTAGCTGGTCTGTACCCTAATTATAGAGGAATCGTTCTCCAATGTCAATAGCCCCGCACCTATAAAAAGCCTAAGGGCGAGGCCCCTTGCGGAACCTCGCCCCCAGACTATGTGAGATAAATCACTACATGCGCGAACATATAATGTTTATCATTACAGGCCGTGTGCCTGCAATTACTTTTGTTTTAGACCGACAGATTACTTGTTGTAAGCCTTGTCGTTTGCAGCGAAGACGAACATAGCGTAGGTGTCCTTCTTGCTGTTATCGGTTTTATCCTTGCCCCCGAGGTCAACAGTGACATCGACCTTAGCGGTCTTATTGGTGGTGCCCTCACGGTAGATACCCTCAGTATTCTTAGCCGTACCCTCTGCAATAGCTGCAGCCAGGACTTTAACAGCAGGATGCTTCCAGTTCTCAATCTTGGTAGCGCTCTTGGGCTCGGTAACAACAACGACAGTGTAGACCTTATCGCCACTCTTTACGGTCGTTGCATAAGTTTCGTCGTCCTTAAGCTGAATGGTGCCATTCTTGATGTCAGTCTTAACAGGGCTAGTCACGCTGCTGTCAACTTTGAGGGACTTGAAGTTGACAGTCTCACCCATCACAGTCTTGCAAGCATTCTCCAGAGCTTTCTCAGCCTTGTCCTCAATGATGGCATTGGTGACAGCACAGCCAGTCAGCATAGACAGAGCCATGACGCCCACGAGAGCAACAGCCATGATCTTCTTGAACATTTTCATAGTGATATTCCTCCAATAAAAAATATTTTTTATTTCGGCAAACCACTACAAGAACTTCGTGGTCTGTCTCGATGGGTTCAGTATAGTGCATTTTCACAAGATTGTCAAGATACGGTATTGTTTTCGGCATTTTGTCCAATCGGGAGCCGTGAAAAATAGCAAACTGCCCGTTAAATGTGCATTCGTGCCAAAATTTGTGTCAAGCATCCCCAAAAGCTGCCCTTTGCTTTACCTTTATAACAAGGGCAAAAGCTCTACCTGCACAGGGGAAAATGGCCGAGATCCCGTTCATGCTTTTACTGCCTTTTCAAACTCCGCTTCCAGCGCCTCGTTGACGGCGCGGACGGCGGCGGCATCGGGTTTGATGGCCGTGCGGTCATAGGTAAACAGGCCGTTCACCTCGTCCTCCACATCGGTCAGCTGGGTGTACACCAGCGCCGAGAGGCCCTTTTTCAGCTGCGGGAGCACCGTCTTGCGCTGCAGATCGCAGTAGCGCTCCGTCAGCTCTGCCCGGCTTCTGGCCGTGCCGTAGCCGTAGGTCTTCCGGGGCGGCTCATGGCCGGGCATGGGCCATGCAATGCCGCCGTACTCGCTGAGGGCCACCGTGCGCATGTTCGGGCGGATGCGGAGCGGATAGAAGTAGTTGTGGATGGAATGCACATCTCCCCCGCCCCGGTCGAACCAGCCGCTGGCCTCGTCCACCGGACGGGACGGGTCGAGGGCGCGGAGGGTCTCGGTGGCTTTCCGCGCATCGAACTGCCCCCACCCCTCGTTGAACGGCACCCAGCACCCGATGCAGGGGTGCCGCCCCAGCGCGGCTACCGTGTCGGCCAGCTCCCGGGCGTACTCCTCCCGGCTGTGGGCGCTGCCCCGGCCCAGAAAGCCCCACAGCAGCTTCCCGTCCGGAGCATGGCGCATCAAGGGCTGTAAGGCGTTGGTCAGGTAGGTGACGTACCACATCGGGTAGGCCCCGCCGCCGTTGACCATATCCTGCCAGACGATGATTCCCAGTTTATCGCAGTGGTAGTACCAGCGCTCCGGCTCGATCTTGGCGTGCTTGCGCAGCAGGTTGAAGCCCAGCTCCCGCACGGTGTGCAGTTCGTGCTCCACGGCGGCGTCGGAGGGCGGGGTGTAGAGGCCATCGGGCCAATAGCCCTGATCCAGCAGGCCGTTGAGCAGGATGGGCCTGCCGTTCAGGAAAAACCGCCGGATGCCTTTTGCATCCTCTTTGCACTCCCACTTGCGGAGGGCAAAATAGCTGTGGACGGTGTCGAAGCCCTCTTCTTCGCCCTGGGTCGTTCCGACGGTCAAATCGTAGAGGAAGGGACTGTCGGGGCTCCACGGGAAGAAATGCTCTTCGGCGATGTTCAGGGTCACTTCGCCGTCCCGGTCGGCCTCGTCGCTGCCCCAGTCCTCGGCGATGGTCACGCCGCCGGCCCGCACCACGGCCCAGAGGTTCACCGCACCGCCGGGCTTCGAGGTATGGACTTTCACGGTCACGGTCCGGGCGTCGTAGTCCGGAGTGACGGTCAACGTATCAATGTAATTTTCCGGCACCCGCTCCAGCCACACCGTCTGCCAGATGCCGCTCTGGGCCGGGTAGAACATCCCGCCGGGCCGGAGGGTCTGCTTGCCTCTCGCCTGCGTGCCGGTGCCGGTGGGGTCCTGCACCGCCACCCAGAGGGTGTTGCGGCCCTGCGGGCGGAGCAGGTCGGTGATGTCCAGCGTAAAGGGCCAGTAACCGCCCCGGTGTCCCCCGGCCAGACGGCCATTGACCTCCACCGCGCAGGCGTAGTCCACCGCCCCGAAGTGGAGCAGGACGCGCCCGCCCTCGCCCGCCGGGGGCGTGAAGGTACGGTGGTAGTGGAGCCACTGGCCGGGCTGCAACGTCCGGCCCACACCGGAGGCTTTCGCCTCGGGCGAATAGGGCACGAGGATAGCGCCGTCCCACTTTGCCGGGAACTCCGAGCTCTGGGTGATGGCGTAGTCCCACGGGCCGTTCAGGTTGACGTAGCTGTCCCGGCGCATACTCGGGCGGGGATATTCAGGGAGCGGATGCATGGAACTACCTCACATTCACTTTTTATAGGCTGCGGCCAGCTTTTCCAGTGCGGGCAGGCTGCGCTTCACCTTCTCGGTGTCGATGCAGTAGGCAAAGCGGACATAGCCCTTGACGCCGAAGGTGTCGCTGGGGACCAGCAGCAGATCGAACTCCCGGGCCTTGAGGCAGAAGGCGTTGGCGTCCTCTTCCAGCGCCTTCGGGAAGATATAAAATGTACCGCCGGGGCGCTCCACCTCAAAGCCCAGCTCGGTGAGCTTATCGTACAGCAGGTCCATGTTCGTCTCGTAGACGGACAGATCACTGGTGACGTCGAGGCACTCGGCAGTGGCTTTCTGGATGATGCTGGGCGGGCAGTTGTGGCCGGTGAAGCGGGAGATCTGAGCCATCATGTCCACCAGCACGTCTTCGCCCTCGCAGCCGGGCCGGACGGCCACATAGCCCAGACGTTCGCCGGGCAGGCTCAGGCTCTTGGAGAAGGAGAAGCAGGTCAGGGTGTGGGGGTAGAACGCTGCCGGGTAAGGCACCTTTTTGCCGTCGAAGGCGATGTCGCGGTAGGGTTCGTCGCTGACGAGGAAGATGTTGTGGCCGAAAACTTTGCTCTTTTCGGTCAGGATGTCGGCCAGACGGCTCAGGGTCTCGGCGGAGTAGACGACGCCGGTGGGGTTGTTCGGGGTGTTGATGAGGACGCAGGTGACGTTCTCGGTCAGCATCTCTTCAAAGGCGTCGAGATTCGGCTGGAACGCCGGTGCCTGAGGCGGCACGACCTTGAGCACAGCGCCGGTCCCCTCCACATAGGGGCCGTACTCGGGGAAGTAGGGGGCGAAGGTCAGCACCTCGTCGCCGGGCTTTGTCACAGCGCGGATGGCGTGGGCGATAGCGCCCGCCGCACCGGTGGTGGGGAAAATATCCTTCTGCTCATAAGGCAGGCCGAAGGTCTTTGCCAGATGGGCCGCAACGGCGGTGCGGAAGCCCGGGTCGCCCTGACTGGGGCAGTAGCCGTGGAGGGCGACAGGCTCTTCCTCGGCCAGCAGGGTCTGCATGGCTTTGGTGAACTTGTCCGGGCAGGGGACGCTGGGGTTGCCCAGCGAGTAGTCGAACACGTTCTCATAGCCTATCTCGGCGGCGCGCTGTTTACCGTACATGAAAGTCTCGCGGATGACGCTCTTGTGGCCCAGCATGGCGCGGTAAGTCTCGTTCAGCATAATACTTTCCCTCTTTTTTATTGATCCTCTTCCGGCAGGGCGGAGGCATAGCTCTGCTCCACCTTCACCATACAGCAGTATCCCGGATCCTGCTCCTTGACGAAATTGCACATCTCGGCCAGCCGCGCGTCCTTGTCGCCGGTGTAGCCCGCCGGGAACACGAGGTCGAACAGCACGTTGGTGTGGCTGTCCCCCGGCACGATGCGCAGGTCATGGATGGACAGACGGGGGTCCATCTGGCGGGCTTTTTCCATCAAACGGCTCCGCAGGACGCCTACGGCGGCGTCCGACGTCACGATGGGGTCGTAGTGGATGGTGACCTGTAAGTGGTCTTTTTTCAGAAAATCCCGCTCGATGTTGTCGATGATGTCGTGGGCTTCCAGCGGGTCGGCCTCGGCGGGGAACTCGATGTGGAGCGAGGCGAACTGATGCCCCGGGCCGTAGTCGTGGACCATCAGATCGTGGACGCCCAGCACCTCCGGGTAGCTCATGACGGTGTGCTCGATGTGCTCCACCAGCTCCGGCGAGGGGCTTTCGCCCAGCAGGGGGCTGAGGGTGTCCATCATAAGCCCCCAACCCGACCAGAGGATGAACGCCGCCACTGCCACGCCCATGAGGCCGTCCAGCACGTCCCAGCCCGTCAGGTGGGAGAGGACGGTGGACAGGAGCACGGCGCTGGTGGTCAGCACGTCGTTCCGGCTGTCGGCGGCGGTGGCCATCAGCGTCTCGGAGTCGATGCGCTGGCCGATGGTCTTGTTGAAGCGGCTCATCCAGAGCTTGACGCCGATGGACGCCGCCAGCACCCCCACACTGAGCCAGCTGAACACCACTGCCGTCGGATGCAGCACTTTGAGCACAGATTCTTTCAGCAGCGAAAGCCCGATGGCGAGGATGGTGACGCAGACCACGAGGCCCGCCAGATACTCATACCGGGCGTGGCCGTAGGGGTGCTTTTCGTCCGGGCCTTTGGCCGCCAGACGGAAGCCCACGAGGCTCACCACGTTGGACGAGGCGTCCGAGAGGTTGTTCAGGGCGTCGGCCATGATGGCGATGGAGCCGAACAGCGTCCCCGCCGCCAGCTTGCCCAGACAGAGCAGGAGATTGCAGGCCATGCCCACGAGGCTGGCCAGATTGCCGTAGGCCGTGCGGACGGCGGCGTTCTTCGTATCGTCCGGGTGCCGGACGAACAGGCGGATGAGCAGTTGTGTCATAACATTCCCTCTCAGCAGGTGTTTTGATGCTACCAGTATAGCACTGCACTTTATGGTTTTGAAGTATTTTGGTAAAATTTTTCGGGTATGCAAAGCCCCCGGCGGGGAAGTTCCCTGCCGGGGGCGGAGTTTTTGGGGTCAAGCGCTCCTTACTTATCGGAAGGCTTGCTCAAATCGATGCTGCGGATGATCTTGCGCACGGGCAGCACGCTCTTGGCGTTCATGGACAGCTCGTCCACGCCCATCCGCAGGAAGGTCTCGGTGAGGGCGGTGTCTGCGCCCAGCTCGCCGCAGATGCCCACCCAGATGCCGTGGCGGTGGCCCGCGTCGATGGTCATCTTGATGGCCCGGAGCACAGCGGGGTGGTGCGGGTTGAAGAAGGGCTCCAGCTTTGCGTTCTGGCGGTCCAGAGCGCAGGTGTACTGGGTCAAATCGTTGGTGCCGATGGAGAAGAAGTCGCACTCCTCGGCCAGCTCGTCGGCGATGAGGACAGCGGCGGGCGTCTCGATCATGGTGCCGACCTCCAGCTTCTCGTCGAACTTCTTGCCCTCAGCCCGCAGTTCCGCGCGGCACTCGTCCAGCACGGCCTTGGCGTCCTGCAGCTCCCGCAGACTGGTGATCATGGGGAACATGATGCTCATGTTGCCGTAAGCGGAAGCGCGGAGCAGAGCGCGCAGCTGGGTCTTGAAGAAGTCCTTCCGGGTCAGGCAGATGCGGATGGCGCGGTAGCCCAGCGCGGGGTTTTCCTCGTGGTCGAGCTTCATGTAGTCCACGGTCTTGTCTGCGCCGATGTCGCAGGTGCGGACGACCACCTTGCGGGGTGCAAGGCTCTCGAGCACCTGCTTGTATGCCTCGAACTGGTAGTCCTCCGTCGGGAAGTCCTTGCAGTTGAGGTAGACGAACTCGGTGCGGAAGAGGCCGACGCCGCCGGCGTCGTTCTGCTGCACAGCGCCCACGTCGCCCATGCCGCCGATGTTGGCAAAGACGTTGATGGTCTTGCCGTCGAGGGTGGTGTTGGGCTTGCCCTTGAGCTCCTGCAGCAGTGCCTGCTTTTTCTGGTCTTCCTGCTGGCGCTTTTTCAGGCTCTTGAGCAGGTCGGGGGTGGGGTCAACGTAGACACAGGCGTTGTAGCCGTCCACGACCGCCATCTTGCCGTCCCAGTCGTCCTGGATGTCCTTGCACTGGATGAGGGCGGGGATGTTCATGCTGCGGGCGAGGATGGCGGTGTGGCTGTTGGAGCTGCCCTCCCGGGTGATGAAGCCCAGCAGCAGGCTCTTGTCCATGCGGACCGTCTCGGACGGGGCCAGGTCCTCGGCTACGAGGATGCTGGGCTCAGTACCCTGCAAAGTAGCATTGTCCACGCCCTGCAAAATGTCGAGGATGGCCTGTGCAATGTCGATGACGTCGGCGCTGCGGGCCTGCAAATAAGGGTCATCCATGGCGGCGAATACGGCGGCCTGATTGTCGCCGGCGGTCTTGACGGCGTACTCAGCGCACTTGTGCTGGCCGTTGATGATCTCCTTGATGGCGTCCACAAAGTCGTCGTCATCCAGCATCATGGCGTGGATGTTGAACACCTCGGCGATGTCCTCGCCGGCCTCGGCCAGAGCCTTCTCGTACAGAGCGGTCTGCTGGTCGATGGCCTTGGCGCGGGCGTCCTCAAAACGGGCCACTTCAGCGGCGGTGTCGGCCACTTCGGCGGCAGAGATGACGGTATCTTTTTTCTTATAGATTTTCAGCTTTCCGATGGCAATGCCATTCAGGATGCTTTTACCGGTACCTACCTGCATTGCAATTTCTCCTTATTCTTGCTGTTTTGTGTTCCGTAACAAAAAGCCCCCGCAGGACATTCCCCGCAAGGGCTTCTCATCACGCTGGGCGATCAGACGTTCTCGCTCAGGAATTTCTGGATAGCTTCGGCGCAGGCGGCTTCATCGTCGCCCTCCACCTTGATGGTAACGGTGTCGCCCTGCTTGACGCCCATGCCCATCAGGGCCATCAGCTTGCGCAGATCGCAGGTCTTGCCGCCCTTCTCGAGGGTGGCGGTGCTGGCAAAGCTCTTGGCCACCTTGACGAGCAGACCGGCGGGACGGGCGTGGATGCCGCAGGCATCCTTAACGGCGTACTGGAATTCCTTCATGATCATTTTCTCCTTACTTCATCCGGTCCTCCTGGGCAGCTCACCCTACCCCTCGGGACGCAGCACTCGAACCTTCTGGCTGCTGGATGTCTATCTTTATTATAAACCTTAGTCGTTCTTTTTTCACCCTTTCATATTGCCGATTTTTTATCAAAAATTTTAGTAACATTGAACAGAATCTTTCTGCAAAAATACCACTACTGCACAATTTTTCTGTTTCATCGCACTTTTTTGTACAGAATGACGGTTATTCGACGGGGTAGCCCTCGGCGTCCAGCGGCAGGTCGGTGTACTGCACGGGCTGCTCCTGTGTAGCGTCCGGCTCGCCGGAAGTCTGCTGGGCCTGACCCTCCGCGCCCAGCTCGCCGTCGTGGCGCTCTCCCCAGTCGCCGCTGAAATCTTCGCCCGAGGTCTGCTGGGCCTGCCCGTCGGTCAGTTCATCCTCGTGCCGTTCGCCCCAGTCCCCGCTGAAGTCCTCGCCGGACACCTGTTCGGCCTCCTGCAGGGCCATCGCGGTCTGGGCGTCTTTCAGCCCGGTGACGGTGCCGGAGGGCTTTTCCAACAGATACGCACCCACGGCCTTTTTCTTGTAGACCAGCAGCACACCGTAGCTGCTCACATCGCCCCGGCTGGCCGCCGGGATGAGCGCTGTCCACTTCTCCACCGTCTTGCCCTTGTAGCGGGCCAGATCCATGCCGCTCTGCTGCACCACCCCATTAAAGGCCGAAAAGCTGTCGTCCCACTTGCGGGGGATCTTCACCTTGTCGGCGGTGATGGACGCGCCGTCCACGTCCAGCCCATAGCCCGTGAACCAGGTCTGGATGTCCTGCGCACTCTCGATTTTATTACTTGCCGCCGCGACAGCCACCGAGCGGGTACTGATGTACCGCCCCAGCATGGCGCTGAACACCACCAGCGCACAGCACATCGCCCCCACGCCCAGCTTCTTGACGCTTGCCTTACTCAGTGTGACCACAAACATACCCTTGCCTCCCACCCATTCAGATTTGTCCGTACAACATATGCGGGAGACTGCGGTATCATGCAAAAACGGGGCCGCTTTCCAGCCAAGGCCGCTTCTCTTTGCTGTCTCCGTTGACAAACAGGGCCGGAGAGGGTAAACTTAGGCAGAGATATTTGCAATTCATTTGCCTATGATAGATTAAAAGGAGAAATCATTATGCCGAACAATAATATCCGCACCCGTTTTGCTCCCTCGCCTACGGGTTATATGCACGTTGGCAACCTGCGCACGGCCCTGTACACCTACCTGATGGCCAAGCACGATGACGGCACCTTCATCCTCCGCATCGAGGACACCGACCAGGGCCGCTACGTGGAGGGCGCTGTGGATGTCATCTACAACACCCTGCGGGAGACCGGCCTGCTGTGGGACGAAGGCCCGGACATCGGCGGCCCCGTCGGCCCCTACGTCCAGAGCGAGCGCATGGGCATGTTCAAGCAGTATGCCGAGCAGCTGGTGGCTGAGGGCAAGGCCTATTACTGCTTCTGCACCGAGGAGCGTCTGGAAGCCCTCCACGCCGAGCAGCGCGCCCACGGTGAGATGACCCACTACGATGGCTGCTGCCGCGACCTGCCCAAGGAAGAGGTGGAAAAGCGCCTCGCCGCCGGTGAGCCTTACGTCATCCGCCAGAAGATCCCCCGCGAGGGCGTGACCGGCTTCGACGATATGGTCTACGGCCACATCGAGGTCAACAACAGCGAGATGGACGACCAGATCCTCATCAAGACCGACGGTATGCCCACCTACAACTTCGCAAATGTCGTGGACGACCACCTCATGGGCATCACCCACGTCATCCGCGGCAGCGAGTATCTGTCCTCCACCCCGAAGTATAACCTGCTGTACCAGGCTTTCGGCTGGAACATCCCCAACTACATCCACTGCCCGCCGGTCATGAAGGACGCTCAGAACAAGCTGTCCAAGCGCAACGGCGACGCCAGCTATCAGGATCTCGTTGCAAAGGGCTACCTGACCGAGGCTATCCTGAACTACATCTGCCTGCTGGGCTGGAGCCCCAAGGGCGAGTACGCCGAGCAGGAGATCTTCTCGCTGGCTGATCTGGTCAAGATCTGGACGCCGGACGGCATCTCCAAGTCTCCCGCCATCTTTGACCCTCTCAAGCTGCGGGCCATCAACGCCGAGTATATCCGCCGCCTGTCCCCCGAGGAGTTCCTCGCCAAGGCTGAGCCCTGGATCGACAGCGCCGTCCATACCCCCATCAACAAGAAGCTGCTCTGTGCAAACCTGCAGCCCCGCTGCGAGGTCCTGGGTGAGATCCCCGAGCAGCTGGATTTCTTCGACGCCATGCCCGAGTATGACGTGAGCCTCTACGCCAACAAGAAGCAGAAGACCACCCCTGAGTCCGCAAAGGAGGCACTGGAAGCCCTGCTGCCCGTGCTGAGCGACGAGGCACTGGACTTCAATGACCGTGACACCGTCTTCGACGCCTGCAAGGCCAAGGCCGAGGAGCTGGGCAAGAAGAATGGCTGGCTGCTCTACCCGCTGGGCATCGCCCTCTCCGGCAAGCAGCGCACCCCCGGCGGCGGCACCGACCTCGCCTGCATGATGGGCCGCGAAACGACCCTCGAGCGGGTGAAGGCCGCTATCGAGAAGCTGAATGGCTGAGCCGCTTTTTGGCGAAGCGCACTACTTCTGCTGAGATTTTATCCCATCCCATCACCCCGCCAAAAACTGCGCGCACTCTGCGCTACAGTATACGCAGAAGGCGCGGGAAACAGAACAGCACAGCGTGATATTGCAAAAGATCCCCGCCGGAAAGCGGGGATTTTTTCATGCAGGTGTCTTTTCGGACGATACAGCTCACAGACGGGAAAAAGCGGGTGAACGGTGCGCTCCGGGCGCGGGCGGCAGTGCGGCCTGCCCTGCGGCAGGGGAGCGCGTTCCTGCTGGGGCTGGCCGGAGGCTGGGCCGTGCTGTACGGTGCGCTGATGCCTTTCGGGCTGGGGCTGACGCTGGGCTTTGCGGAGGACTGCTTCGCTGTGGGAGCCGCTGGGGCCGCACTGGGGGTGCTGGCCCGGAGTTTCGGAACGCTGACCGTGGAGAGCGTCTGCCTGCTCTGCGCACTGGGTGCGGCGGTAGCGGCACGGTGGCTCTGGCCCGGCCGATTCGTCCCGGCGGTAGCGGCTGGCTGCGGCACACTGGTGGGAAGCGCAGTCTGCTTCGCGGCGGGGGAGGAAAACGGCGTTCAGACCATCCTGTTCT
>OGMU01000658.1_pt1 | contig 13455 bp, 10 predicted proteins | sample 1573331 | NCBI WGS metagenome assembly OGMU01 (sample SAMEA2581990, study PRJEB24529) | metagenome | biome: Human gut stool | place: China | collected 2011
TACGGAGCAATCAAGTTCGCATTGTGCGAACTTGATTGTAGCTCTCCCGCAGGAGGCGTTCCCCCTCGGAGAGTCCTCGAAGAGCCCACTACACTTTGCAGCCCATAGGGATGAAAGTGTTATAGTGGGTTATTACACTTCCGAAGAAGTGCATCTTCGTTCCCCGTCACCTTTCGATGAACCTTGAAAGGAGGGATGCCCTTTGGCAAGAAACGATGGCGTTGACCGCACCAGTGTCCGGAATCTCGCCGTTTCGGACAAGGCCGTTGGCAACACCCAGCAGCACAATGAGCGTGAAAAGGACAGCTATCGGAACCCCGACATTATCCCCCAGCGCACTGCATGGAACATCCACTTCAAAAAGCCAACCGCCAGCTACACCGACCTGTTCTCCCAACTGGAAACCGCTGGCACGATTTCAACGCGCGGCTTGAAGCCGGATGCCACCCATTACTGCGAGCTTGTCTTTGATGTCAACTCGGCCTACTTTGACAACCACGGCGGCTACGAGTTCGCCAAGCAGTTCTATGAGGATGCCTACCAAGCTGCCGTTCAAATCGTGGGCGGTGAGCAGTATATCCTCTCGGCAGTCATGCACGCCGATGAGATCAACCGTGCCATGACCGAAGCATTGGGCCGTGAAGTCTACCACTATCATCTCCATGTGGTCTATGTGCCTGTGGTGGAAAAGCAGATCCTCTGGTCGAAACGCTGCAAGGACAAGGCACTGGTCGGCACAGTCAAGGAGACCGTCATGCAGGTCAGCCGAAGCAAGAAGTGGGCTTCCAAGCCCCTGCTGGACGATGCCGGAAAGCCTGTCCTGCAAAAGAGCGGCAAGCCCGTCCTGAAGAAGTCGTACAGTGTCCTGCAAGACGATTTCTTCCACTATATGCGCAACGCCGGGTATACGGATGTAGAGCGCGGTGAGCGTGGCAGCACTGAAGAACACCTGACCGTCACCCAGTTCAAAGTCCAGCGGGAGCAGGAGCGACTGGACACTCTGACCGCCCAGATTGACCAGAAAGAGCAGCACCTCACCCAAACCAACAAAACCCTCTCCAAGACCGAAAAGGAACTTGCCGCTGTGCAGAAAAAGGTCACACTCACGAAAGAAGCCCTCATTCATGCGCGCGATTTGGATTATATCGGCAAGCGCACCTTTCTCGGTAACTACTCGCTGACCGAAGAAGAATTTTCCAAGCTGAAAAAGCAAGCCGACCACGGCTATATGATGGACGTGGAGAACCGCCGCCTGAAAGAAGAACTTTCCACCGCCAAGAAGGAGGCCGTTCGTTGGAGTAACAAGTACCATGACCTGTGGTACGATGTGAAGCCCTATCTGGATGCTCTCCACCGTGCGCCTGAACTGGTGCGCGGCTTTCTGGAAAAGGTTCTTGCCCCCAGGCAGGAGCGCACCATGGATGTGCCGCAGAAAAACCGCAAGCGTGGGCAGGATATGGAACTTTGATTTTCGGAGGATACTATTTGAACAAAAAGAAGAAGTCAAACAAATCCGGCTACCCGGATGAAGCAATCAAGACCCTTGCGCGTTGCTTTTATCCCTCCATGGTTGAGTTTTTCAACAGTGAGGAAGGCCAGCGTGAATACAAGGAATGGCTGAAAGAGCAGGAAGCACTACAAGCCTTGCCTGTTGCCGCATAAAAACAGCAGGACGTTCCCGGTAAAGGAACGCCCTGCATTACATAAGTTTATGACATATTAAAAAAATCTAATTGGACAGGACTATGTTTTGTGCTATTTTCATGATTTGAACCATGTTCCACCGCCCAAAAAACACGCGCTAAATTGGGCGTCTGATTTTTTCCACGAATTGGAACACCTCCACGACTTATAAAGTATGGGTTGGCTTCAGCAGATACCTCTGGTTTTTCATAATCTATAACAAAAAGCGGTAAAGAAAGCTTTAGGGTTTCCTCTCCTGCTGAGAAGGTTCCACCGCTCTTACCAGATTCAACTAAAATCATGGCTTTGGACAACCCAATAATTATTGAATTTCGTTTCATAGCATTTCCAACACTCCATTGAGCATCGGGATAAAATTGCGAAATAAAAACATGATTCTGAGTCGTAAGATGTGCTTTCACCTGCTTTTTATACGAGAAATTCAAAATTCCCTCTGCTAAAACAAAAATTGTGTTTCCTCCATTTTCTATTGCGGCAACGTGCGCAGCAGTGTCCGTACCAGCAGCATATCCACTAACAACTGATATGTTTTTCTGAACAAGCTGCATTGCACATTGAGATGTAATAGAAAGCCCCTTTTCGGATACCTTTCGAGAACCGCAGAAGCCAACGGCTATCGTTGACAAAAGTTCGATATTTCCTTTTGCAAAGAGTACAGGAGGACATTTGCTTCCTAATGCGTCTTTCAATTGTGGTGGGTAACTTTTATCTGATTCAAGAATCATAGCGATGCTATTTTTTTGCATTTTCAAATAAAGTTGCCCTGCTCGGTCTTTATTTAAAAGAACGCTTTCAATTGTGTTACCACGACAATTTATTATATTGCCTAACAAATGGGGTGATTCGCACAATGTTTGCCATTCTCTTTCGGGAACGACATTTATAATTTTTTTTAATGCCACTTCACCGATGCCTTTTGATAGCATTAGTTGAATTAAATATTGATTGAGCATAATCTCCCCCTTTCTGTTTAATAAGTATTCCTCGTTTTAGTAACTGCTAAAACATATATTTTGTCAACTAACGGATCCTCACGTAGTGCACTTACACAATGGGTTAGCGTTAACCCTGTTTTGTATAGGTCATCAATTAATAAGATACTATGTTTTCGTATAGCATTTTTTGTTTTTCTTATCGTAGGTTGAAGTTTTTTCTTTTCTTCCCATGTTAGACTCTTCATTTCAGCAGTCGCCGTATTTTCCAGAACATCTCCGCAATAGTATGCACCTATTCTAGCTGCTACGGCCCGAGCAATTTCTATTGTGGGCTGATATCCCCTTATTTTTGTTGGGGGAACCGGCAAAACCGTTCTAACGTCATGAATCTCTGGCGTTTCATCCCAAAAGCTCACAATTGCATCTACAATTGGATTTAAATTTTCATACTTTCCGTTATACTTAAATTGATAAAGTAATTCACCAATTTCAGAACGCGTATTGTCAAAGTGAAGATGACCATAGGCATCCTCTCCAATAGGAATGCTTTTTATTGTATGTACATCAAGTGCGTAGCCAATGTCCCATACACCATATAATGGAATCGGATGAATTTCAACTGCCATGTGAACGTCAACCTCCTTTTGCCTCTAATTATAGCATATGCAAACCGATTGTCTAGATTGTTTTAAAATTCTGCAGGTTTTATCCTCCTTCATTCTTGAGCCCGAAGAAAACGAAAAATCCGAACCCTTCTCCAATCGGAAACAGGTTCGGATTTTTCTTATTTGGTGGGCGCGGGTGGATTCGAACCACCGAAGCTGAAAAGCAGCAGATTTACAGTCTGTCCCCATTGGCCACTCGGGAACACGCCCATATACAGTTTTTCGCAGTCGCGGACTGCCTGTATATATTACCACTTGGGGGCGTATTTGTCAACTGCTTTTTACAGCTTTTTCAGAAAAGAAGCTGACCGCACGGCTCAGTCGCGAGGACGGCCATAGCGGTGGACTTTTTTGGAGGAATGGCGGGTGTGGGGGGAGTTGAGCAGGACCCACGCCACATAGATGATGGCGCAGATGGCGCTGACGACGAGCACTACCTTGAGGTAGAGGCTGCCGAAGAACTCCTGCAGCTTCGAGAAAGAGTAGAGCAGGCTGCTCCGGCTCACGTCCTGCCCGGCGATGAGGTTGACCATGCCGATGGTCTCGCCGGCCAGCTTCAGCTCCACGGTGCCAACAACATCGCCCTGCTGGACGGGGGCGCAGACATAGTCGGGCAGATGGAAGTATTTCTGGGTCACGGTGCCGTCGCCCGAAGAGGGCAGCAGGGTCATCATGCTGTTGTCGGGGTAGAGCTTGAGGGTGTCGGTGTCGGAGGAATACTTCACGGGGATCTCTGCCAGAGCAAGGTCGGTGTCCAGCGCAGGCTGGATGGAAAAGCTCTGGAACACCCAGTCGATGAGGCGGGTCGTTTCGTAGAGGGCCGGGCGGCGGTTGGCGTAACCGTAGATGTCACAGGTGTCGGGGCTCTGCATGATGCAGAAGATATAGGTGGCACCATCCTTATTGGCCCATGAAACATAGCTCTGATTGCCACTGTCGCTTTTGAATGCGGTCACATCGCACATGCCGCCCTGCATAGACTTGCGGTAGAAGCTGCCGCCGCTGGTCTTGTTGAGGGCGACGTTCTGGTTCAGCAGCACGAAACTCTTGGTGTGCTTTTCCTTGGCGGGCATGGTGAAGGCGGGGGCCGACGAGATGTCCACGAAGGCGTCAAAGCTCATCAGATACCGTAGGATGAGGTACATATCCACGGCAGTAGTCACATTGCCGCTGTCGAGGCCGCAGGCGTCCGTCCAGGTGCTTCCGGTGGTGCCGATGCGCTGGGAAAGGGTGTTCATCTGGCTCACCCAGCCTGCAAGGTCGCCGCCCGAAAGACTATAGGCGAGGCCCATCGCGGCCTCGTTGGCGTTGCGCAGAAGCATGGCGTAGACAGCTTCCCGGTAGGTGAAGGTCTCATTGGAGCGCATATCGGCATTATCACTGTTGTGGACATAATCCGAGATGGCAAAGGGCATCTGGAAGGTGTTGTCGAGCTGGTCGGCGTAATTCGTCAGCAGCAGCGCGATGGTCATATATTTGGTCAGGCCCCCGGCAGACACCTGACGGGAGCTGTCCTTGTCGTAGACGATGATGTTGGTGTCGGTGTTGACGATGTAGGCGCTCTTGGCCTGCACCTCGTAAAAGAGGCTGGGGTCGAACAGGGCCGAAGCCGGCGCGCACAGGCAGCTCAGCAGCAGGACAAGGCTCAGAAATAGGGTGACGATACGTTTCATGTGGACATTTTCCTCAAAAAGCGATAATATATTAGAGTATCGGACAAAATGTGCTGTCCGTTCTTACGGAACAAAAACAGGCTCAGCGAAGGGCCTTATACTTTATAATAACAGGTTTGGCGGGGCGTGACAAGGCTTTTGGGGCGATTTCACACTCCGCAAAAGGAGGCAGAGGATGGTATATCTTACGGGCGACACCCACGGCGAGCTGGACCGCTTCAAAGACGGGGAGCTGCGCCGGGCCGGCAAGGGCGATTTTGTCGTTGTGCTGGGCGATTTCGGCTTCGTGTGGGACGGCAGCAAGGCCGAGCAGAAGAATCTGGACTGGCTGCGCAAGCGGCCTTACACCATCCTTTTCCTCGATGGAAGCCACGAGAACTATGACCTGCTGGAACAGTACCCCACCGAAGAGCGGTTCGGCGGGCTGGTGCAGCCGCTGGGAGGCAATGTGTACCACGTCTGCCGGGGCAGCGTACTGGAACTGGAAGGGAAGAAGTACCTCTGCTTCGGCGGAGCGGAAAGCCCGGACAAGGAAGAGCGGGAAGTCCACGTCAACTGGTGGCCGCAGGAGATGCCCTCGGACGAGGAATACGCCCGCTGCGAGGCCGCGCTGGAAGCAAACGGCTGGCAGGTAGATTATGTGCTGACCCACGACGCGCCAAGCAAATTTCTGGATTTCAGCGTGCTGGCAGAGGGCGAGAATAACCGGCTGCACCTCTTCCTCGACAAGGTCGTCATGAAAACGACTTATGAGAAATGGTTCTTCGGCTGCCATCACAAGGATGTGCAGCTCTCGACCAAGAGCCGCTGCCTCTTCTGCGACGTAGTGAGCATCGGCGAGAAGAAGCCGTGGTGGAAGAGAAGATAACGAAAAAGGACTGCCGTGGGCAGTCCTTTTTCGTTACTCAATTCATTGTTCCGGCTTTGTCGAACATCTGCTCCACCTGACGAGCCAGCAGGGCGTGTTCGGGCCGCTCGAGAAGCGGGTCTTCGGCCAGAAGGGCCACAGCCTCGCTCTGGGCCGCGTGGAGGGTGCGGGTGTCGTTCATCAAATCGGCGATCTGCAAGGTCGGCAGACCGTGCTGGCGGCTTCCAAAGAAGTCGCCGGGGCCGCGGGTCTCGAGGTCGTACTGCGCCACGGCGAAGCCGTCTGAGGTGGAGCAGAGGAACTTGAGCCGCTTCTGCACCGACTCGGAGGCATTGTCGCTGACGAGGAAGCACCAGCTCTCCGCTGCGCCGCGTCCCACACGCCCGCGCAGCTGGTGCAGTGCGCTCAGGCCGTACCGCTCGGCGTTTTCGATGACCATGACCGTCGCATTCGGCACGTCCACACCGACTTCGATGACGGTGGTGGACACGAGGGCGTCCAGCCGTCCGGATTTGAAGTCGTCCATCACCTCGGCCTTTTCCTTCGGCTTGAGCTTGCCGTGCATCAGGCCCACCCGGCGGTCCGGCAGATAGGCTTTTGCGATGTCCTCATAGTAGCTCTTGACGGCGTTCAGGCCGCTGCCGCCCGCGTCCTCGATGGCAGGGCAGACGATATACACCTGTCGTCCGGAATCGATTTCTCTATCAAGGAAGCCGTAGAGGTCGGCCCGCTTTTTGCCGGTGATGCAGCGGGTCTTGACGGGCTTGCGGCCCGGCGGCAGCTCGTCGAGGATGGAGATGTCGAGGTCGCCGTACATCAGCAGCCCCAGCGTCCGGGGGATGGGGGTGGCACTCATGACCAGCAGGTGGGGGTTCGCGGCCTTTTCGGCCAGCAGGCCCCGCTGGCGCACACCGAAGCGGTGCTGTTCGTCCACGACGGCCAGACCCAGCCGGGCGAACTCCACGCCCTCGCTGAGGATGGCGTGGGTGCCTACGATGAGGTCGGCCTCGTCGTCCCGGATGGCGGCGAGGGTGGTGCGCCGTGCGGCGGCTTTCATGCCGCCGGTGAGCAGGGCCACCCGCATCCCAAAGGGGGAAAGCAGGCGGTTCAGGTTCTCGGCGTGCTGGCTGGCCAGGATCTCGGTGGGGGCCAGCAGTGCGGCCTGATACCCGGCCCGGATGCAGGCCCAGATGGCCGCAGCAGCCACCAGCGTTTTGCCGCTGCCCACGTCGCCCTGCAAAAGGCGGTTCATGGACGTTTCGCCCGACATGTCGGTCAGGATCTCTTCCACGGCCCGCCGCTGTGCGCCGGTGGGGGAGAAGGACAGGGACTCCCAGAAAGGGGAGGCGTCGGCTTTCTTCATCGGCGCGCCGGTGGAGGCCGCGCCGTGGTTCTTCATCCGGCCGATACCCAGCTGTAAGACCAGCAGCTCTTCGTAGATGAGCCGCCGCCGCGCCGCAAAGGCTTCCTCCTCCGTGGCGGGGCAGTGGATGGCCCGGACGGCGTCGGCCTTGGAGAGCAGGCGGTATTTTTTCAGCATCTCAGAGGGCAGCGGGTCGGGCAGAAGCTCCGCGTGGGGGAGGAGCTGGCGGACGCACTTGGCGATGGCGCTGCTGGTCAGCCCCTCGGTCTGGGGGTAGACGGCCTCGAAAGGCGACGACTTTACCTGCGCGTCGGTGCGCACCTGCGGGTTGACCATCTGACGGCGGAGCATCCCGCCCGTCACGATGCCCTGAAAATAGTATTCCTGCCCCAGTTCCAGCTTCTGGGCGGCGTATGGATTGTTGAACCACGTGATCTCGAGGCTGGATACATCGTCTCCGGCGGTGATGCGCTCCATCCGCCGCCCGCCCGGCAGGATGCGCCCGCCGGGCTTTGCAAACACTTCGGCCTTCACGACGCACTCGGTGTCGGCGGGGGCCTCGGCGATGGAGTAGGGCTTTGAAAAATCCAGATACCGGCGGGGATAGTGGCAGAGCAGGTCGCTGAGGGTCAGGATGCCCAGCTTCTCGAACCGCTCGGCAGTCTTGGGGCCGACGCCCTTGAGATAGCGTACCGGGGTGTCCGGCGTGAGGGTGGTGTGAAGTTCGGCAGGCATGGCGCGGCCTCCTTTCAGGGAAAATGATAGTATGCCCATTGTATCACGGCAGAGGGCAAAAGAAAAGCGCCCCGCCGGAGCGGGGCGCGGAAAAGCATTCAGACTTTACTGTCCTTCTTGAACGAGCCTTTGAACCCTTCCCAGAGGGAAACGACCCGGGGCCGGGGCAGAAAGTAGTTGACCAGCAGAGCTGCGATGACGCCAATGGCGGTGTCGAAGATGCGGTTGAGAGCGTAGCTCATATAGGTCTCAATGGGGGTGCTGAACAAAACGATGCAGAGCACCACGATGGACAGCGCTGACTCTTTTAGCATAGCACAGAGCGAAGAGGGGAGACAAGCTTTTCTGCATAAGTAGATTATTTAACGAGCAAAACAACAAAAAATCCCGGATGCCTCAGCACCCGGGAATCTTTTGGAGGTGACGACCAGATTTGAACTGGTGGATGAGGGTTTTGCAGACCCTTGCCTTACCACTTGGCCACGTCACCATATTCGGAGCAACTGTTGCTGCTCCATTTGGAGCGGCCGACGAGGCTCGAACTCGCTACCTCCACCTTGGCAAGGTGGCGCTCTACCAGATGAGCTACGGCCGCATATTGGAAACCCTGCTGGGTCTCCTGACTGGTGCCTCCGATCGGAATCGAACCAATGACACGGGGATTTTCAGTCCCCTGCTCTACCGACTGAGCTACAGAGGCGCACCGGACGATGATTATTATACCTGAAATTTCGATTTTGTAAAGGGGTAAATGCAAAATTTTTTGAGAATTTTTGAACTTTCTTTATTTTGCCCGTGTTATCGTCTAAAATAAGACTGACTTTTCTGACGCTTTTTGCGGGCGGCAGACAGGGAAAGAATATTTGACATCTTCAACAACCTATGGTTTAATAAATAAGAATGAAAAGAATCGCTTTTCTCCCGCTGTGGGAATAGATACCTATATATAGCAAAAGCGTTTGAGACGGCTCCACTGCAAGAACATTCCGGGGCCGGGAGGAGCAGCATGGCAAGAAAACAGGAATATGGCAACGAAAGCATCACTTCGCTGAAGGGTGCCGACCGTGTGCGCAAGCGCCCGGCCGTCATCTTCGGCTCGGACGGCGTGGAGGGCTGCGCCCACTCCATCTTTGAGATCGTCTCCAACTCCATCGACGAGGCCCGCGACGGCCACGGCGACACCATCAACGTCACCCGCTGCAAGGATGGCAGTGTCATCGTCGAAGACTTTGGCCGCGGTATGCCCGTGGACTGGAACAAGGGTGAAGAGCGCTACAACTGGGAGCTGCTGTTCTGTGAGATGTACGCAGGCGGCAAGTACGGCGAGGGCGAGGACAACTATGAATTCAGCCTCGGCCTGAACGGTCTGGGCCTCTGCGCCACCCAGTACGCCTCGGCATGGATGACTGCTGACATCTATCGCGACGGCTTCCACTACCACCTCGACTTCCAGAAGGGCGAGAATGTGGGCGGCCTGCACAAAGAACCCTACAAGGGCCGCCGCACCGGCAGCATCATCCACTGGAAGCCGGACGATGAGGTCTTTACCGACATCGACGTCCCCGGCAGCTACTATAAAGATGTCCTCCGCCGTCAGGCTGTCGTCAACGCGGGCCTGACCCTCAACTTTACCGACGAAAAGGAGAAAGACCCCGCCACCGGCAAGCCGTGGAAGGAGAGCTGGTGCTATGAGCACGGCATCGCCGACTATGTAGCTGAGACGGCGGGCGAGGACAGCTTGACCCCGGTGTTCAGCTGCGAGAGCGAAGCTACTGGCCGTGACCGCGAAGACCAGCCTGACTATAAGGTAAAGATGAGCGCGGCGTTCTGCTTCTCCAACAAGGTGCAGCTGCTGGAATACTACCACAACTCGTCCTGGCTGGAGCATGGCGGCAGCCCGGAGCACGCCGTCCGCACGGCCTTCGTCTACCAGATCAACAAGTACCTGAAGGATAAGAACCTCTACAAAAAGGGCGAGAGCGCCATCAGCTTTCAGGATGTGCAGGACTGTCTGGTGTACGTTTCGTCCAGTTTCTCCACCCGCACCAGCTATGAGAACCAGACCAAAAAGGCCATCACCAACAAGTTCGTCTCTCAGGCCATGACCGACTTCCTCAAGCACTATCTGGAAGTCTACTTCCTCGAAAAGCCCGATGAGGCCCAGAAAATCTGTCAGCAGGTGCTGGTGAACAAGCAGAGCCGTGAGCACGCCGAAAAAACGCGCCAGAGCATCAAAAAGACACTCTCGACCCAAATCGACCTCGCGAACCGGGTGCAGAAGTTCGTGGACTGCCGCACCAAGGACGCCTCCCGTCGTGAGCTGTATATCGTCGAGGGCGATTCGGCTATGGGTGCGGTCAAGACCAGCCGCGACAGTGAATATCAGGCCATCATGCCCATCCGCGGCAAGATCCTGAACTGCCTCAAGGCCGACTATGCCCGCATCTTCAAGTCGGACGTCATCGTGGACCTCATCAAGGTCATGGGCTGCGGCGTGGAGCTGGGCGGCAAGCACAACAAGGAGCTTGCTACCTTCAACCTCGACAATCTCCGCTTCAATAAAATCGTTATCTGTACCGATGCCGACGTGGACGGCTACCAGATCCGCACACTGGTGCTGACCATGCTCTACCGCCTGACCCCCACTCTCATCAACGAGGGTTATGTCTATATCGCGGAGTCACCGCTGTACGAGATCACCACGAAAGACCGCACCTATTTCGCCTACACGGAACCCGAGAAGGCAACATTCCTCGAGGAGATCGGCGATAAGAAATACACCATCCAGCGCTCGAAAGGTCTGGGCGAGAACGACCCCGAGATGATGTGGCTGACCACCATGAACCCCGAGAGCCGCCGCCTCATCAAGGTGATGCCTACCGACGTGGAGCGCACCGCGCAGGTGTTCGACATCCTGCTGGGCGACAACCTCGCAGGCCGCAAGGAGCATATCGCCCAGCACGGCGCAGAGTATCTGGATGATCTGGATGTGAGTTAAACCTCTCCGTCAATGCTTCGCATTGCCACCTCCCCTACGGAGGGGAGGCTTTGGCATTTCGGAAAAGCTTTCCCTCTTCGCCAGAGGCTCCCCTCGCTAGGGGAGCTGTCGAGCGGTAGCGAGACTGAGAGGTTGAGTTACGAGGGAACTCTAGTAAAGAGGATTTACAATGGCAAAAAAATCGAGCAAAAAAACCGCAAAGCCTGTCCGCCCCCAGCTGGGCGAGGGCGTTGAGATACTGAACGCCGGCAGTGTGCTGGAAGACCCCATCACCCGCACGCTGGAAACGAACTATATGCCCTACGCCATGAGCGTCATCGTCAGCCGCGCGCTGCCGGAGATCGACGGCTTCAAGCCCGCCCACCGCAAGCTGCTGTATACGATGTATGAGATGGGCCTTATCAAGGGCGCACGCACCAAGTCGGCGAACATCGTGGGCAGCACCATGCACCTGAACCCCCACGGCGACGCCGCCATCTATGACACCATGGTGCGCATGGGCCGGGGCAACGAGAGCCTGCTGGTGCCGTTCGTGGACAGCAAGGGCAACTTCGGCAAAGCCTACAGCCGCGATATGTCCTGCGCTGCGGCCCGCTACACCGAAGCAAAACTGGAAAGTGTCTGCGAAGAGCTGTTCCGGGACATCGACAAAGAGACGGTGGACTTCGTCCCCAACTACGACGGCACCACCACCGAACCGACCCTTCTGCCCGTGACTTTCCCGACCATTCTGGCCAACAACACGCTGGGCATCGCCGTCGGTATGGCCTGCAACATCTGCTCCTTCAATCTGGCAGAGCTGTGCAACACCACCGTCGCCCTCATGAAGGATGCAAAGCACGACATCTCCACCACCATGCCCGCCCCGGACTTCGTGGGCGGCGGCCAGATCCTCTACGACGAAGCCCAGATGCGGGACATCTTCGAGAATGGCCGCGGCAGCGTGAAGGTGCGCGCCCGCTACGCCGCCGTGCCGGGCGAGAACATGATTGAGATCACCCAGATACCGCCCACCACCACGGTGGAGGCCATCATGGACAAAATCGCCGAGCTGGTCAAGGCGGGCAAGATCAAAGAGATCAGCGATATGCGCGACGAGACTGATTTGAACGGCCTCAAGCTCACACTCGACCTCAAGCGCGGCGTGGACGCCGACAAGCTGATGGCCAAGCTCTTCAAGGCCACCCCGCTGGAAGACAGCTTCAGCTGCAACTTCAACATCCTTGTCTCGGGCCAGCCCCGGGTCATGGGCGTGCGGGAAATTTTGCAGGAGTGGACGGCCTTCCGGATGGAATGCGTCCGCCGACGCACCTATTATGACCTCCACGGCAAGGAAAAGCGCCTCCACCTGCTCAAGGGTCTGGCGGCGATTTTGATGGACATCGATAAGGCCATTCACATTATCCGCACCACGGAGGAGGAGACGGAAGTCGTCCCCAACCTGATGATAGGCTTTGGCATCGACGAAGTGCAGGCCGACTATGTGGCTGAAATCAAGCTGCGCCACCTCAACCGGGAATATATCCTCAAGCGCACCGGCGAGATCGAGCAGTTGGAAGCCGACATCGCTGATTTGAACGACATCCTCGCAAAGCCTGCCCGCATCCGCAAAATTATCATGAAGGAATTGGCCGACGTGGCAAAAAAGTACGGCCAGCCCCGCCGCAGCGAGATCCTCTACGACCTGCCCGAGGAAGAGAGCGGCGCCGAGGAAGAGGTTGTGCCGGATTATCCCGTCACCGTCTTTTTCACCCGCGAGGGCTATCTGAAGAAGATCCCGCCCCAGAGCCTGCGCACTGCCGGTGCGCACAAGCTCAAGGAGGGCGACGAGATCGTCCAGCAGGTGGAGACGCGGAACAACGTAGAAGCGTTGTTCTTTACTGATATGCAGCAGGTGTATAAGGTGCGTCTGGCCGAGCTGGAAGACGGCAAGGTGGCCCAGATGGGCATCTATCTGCCGGGCCGTCTGGGCATGGACGAGGGCGAGAACATCCTCTCCATGGTCATTACCTCCGACTACAGTGGCCATATGCTCTTCTTCTTTGCCAGCGGCAAGTGCGCAAAGATCCCGCTCAGCTCCTACGCCACCAAGCAGAACCGCCGCAAGCTGCTGAAAGCCTACTGCGACAAAGAGCCGCTGGCGACCATGTTCTTCCTGCCCGAGGAGACGGAGCTTGCGATTCGCACCAGCGCGGGACGGATGCTCCTGGTCGGCACGGCGCAGATCGCCGCAAAGACCACCCGCGACAGTCAGGGTGTGGCGGTCGTGACTCTGAAAAAGAACCAGACCATCGCCTCCGTCGTCCCGGCGGACACGCTGGAACTGGCAAATCCCCACCGCTACCGCGTCCGCAGCCTGCCGGCTACGGGTGCGCTGATTCGCGCGGAGGATGAAGGGGAGCAGATGACGCTGCTATGATTTTTGCGCCTGCGGCGCAGGATGGAGCGCTTTTGCATTGGGGCTAAGTTCTCTTTTGCGTGCCAAAAGAGAACCAGAAAAGCACCCGCTACTTT
>OGMU01000696.1_pt1 | contig 13028 bp, 9 predicted proteins | sample 1573331 | NCBI WGS metagenome assembly OGMU01 (sample SAMEA2581990, study PRJEB24529) | metagenome | biome: Human gut stool | place: China | collected 2011
TTATATTGTCTGTGATATTAGAGAGGTTCCTACTAATATACCAATGGAAACTAATCCAAGGGAGCAAAAATTAACAACTGCTGTAGCAAAAAAAATAAGAACAAGTTTAACAACACCGGGGGCGAACAATTTTTATTTATTAAATAGAGGATTATTACTATCAGCAGAAAAAGTTACATTTAATAGTAAAAATGAAACGGTTAGTGTAGTGTTTTCTGATACAAGTGTGCATGGAGATATTGATGGAGGACATACATATAGAATAATTCAAGAATGCCAGTCAGAATTAGAATATGGGCAACAATATGTAAAAATAGAAATACTTACCGGTGTTGAAGATATATTTCAGGAATTAGCAAGTGCAAGAAACACTTCTACACAGGTTCAAGATAAATCAATAGCAGAACTATATAATAGATTTGATATTATTAAGAAAGCTATTAAAAATGAACCTTTTAGGAATGATGTATTCTTTGAAGAAAATGCTGAAGGAAGTATAGATGTAAGTGATATACTAGCAATATTGAACTTATATAACATAGATAGATACCCAGATTTAAATGATTATGCAATTGTGTCTTACAATGGAAAAAAACAATGTATAGACTATTATATAAAACAGCATATAGAAAATGGTGAAACACTTGCTAATCCATATGTAAAAATGTCAAAAATTATGGTTGATATATTTAAATTATATGATCAGCTAGAAATGAAGGCAAGAGATTACTATTGCGGTGGGCGTGTTAATGGAAAATATGCTTTAGTAGTTGGTGTAACAAAAAGAAAAGATGGAAAGCCTGCATATGGGGGCTTTCAGGGCATTGATAGAGGTCGATTCAGAGGGATATTATCGTTGGAAGAAAAATCCATTTCAAGTTTTAGATAAAGTGGGACCAGATCTAATGGAAACAACAATTGATACAAGCAGAACATTGGGAAATAATCCAAACGCCACTGGAAAAAATAAGACATTATGGAAAAATTTATATATGTGCGTAGCAATGGAAACAATGCACAGGGATTAGGAGGATTGGTAGTATATGAATTTCAAGTTAAGTGAATTGTTATCAATTTATAAACCAGAACAACTAAATGAGTTTTTAAGGAAATATGCAAACACTGATTTAGAAAATGATGATATTATGTATGAAGATATAAGTGATAATTGGACATGCGTAGGAGATACAAAATATAATTTTTCAGCAATTAATATGTTGAAAGATTCTGGCAAAGGCCTTATAGAAAGAATTACAAATGGAATAGATGCTGTATTAGAAAAGGAAAAAGAAAAATATAAGTTGAATGATGCGAAAACAGCAGATGATATAATAAAAGTAGCATTTCCACATTATTACGAAAATAAAGAGAAAGTCAAAAAGGGAGAGGCCAATAGGCAAAATGCATGTGAAACTGCTGATATGGTGGTAGTCGCTATAAATGATAGTACAAAATCAACTAAGCCAACGATTGATGTTGTCGATAAAGGATGTGGAATTTATGGTGATAAGTTTGGAGATACAATATTATCAATTCATAAAGGAAATAAAGCAACATCAGACAAAAATTATTTGATTGGCACATTTGGACAAGGCGGATCAACATCTTTACCATCATCTTTTGCCACTATAATAATATCAAAGAAGGACAATACTATTTATTTCACTATTGTAAAATCGTGCTCTTTTTCTGATATGAAAATACAGACATATCTATATTTTACACCAAATGGGAAAGTTTCACAAATTGAAAAAGATATTTATGATTACAAAGATGAATATATAAGATCATTTATTAATTCAGAGTCAGGAACTTTGATTAGAATGATTGACATGGAAATTCCACGTGAATATAGAATAAATGATGCTTCAAAACCTGGAATGCTTGGAGATTTTATTAATACAGAATTATATAATGTCAGTTTACCAGTCAAGGTAATAGAAAATAGGGAAAACTTCATCAGTAATGCTCATATTCAAAACAGGTACTCTTATGGTTCAAGTAACAAAATGATGACTTGGGAGTATGCCAAAAAGGAATATTTCGGAACTATTAGCATAGAGCATAACAATAAAGAATATAAAATAAATTATTATTTTATACTGCCAAACAATGAAGACGATTGGGCAAAAGATGCAAAGTGTAGGGATATTTTTAAGCAAGTAAATTTACATCTTGATCCAATAATTTATACAGTCAATGGTCAATACATATCAAGTGAAAGATTTACAAAAATAAAAAATGCAGGGTTAAGTTTTCTGCAATATAGATTATTGGTGGATATTAATCTCGATATTTTGGGAAAAGATAAATACAGGTTTTTTACAACTGATAGATCAAGAATTCAAGACTCTGATTTAACAAATGGATTTTTAGATAAGGTAATAGAAGCACTAAAAAATGAGAAGACAATAGTGGATATGAACGATTATATTGCTAACAAGAGCGTTAGTTCGAACATAGATAATGAATTCATAAATAATATTAGCAGCAACGTTAAAAGCATTTATAATAAATTTTTAAAATCAGGAAATAGTCTTTTAAATATAAATAATGGGAATCACATTAGTCCAACTCAAGAAGAAATATACTATGATTCAATCCAAGAATTTGAAATTACTACGGCAAAACAAGTATTTTATAAAAATGAAAATATAAACATTGTGCTAACAACAAAAGCCAAAAAAAGCGTTAATGACAAAGCAAAAATATATATGTTTGTTGATGGAAAGCAAAATTATAATCATAGCGAATCAGTGATGAATGGTAGAATTCAATATACATTAAATGACATACCAATTGGAATTCATAATATACAATTTGATTTATATGATGATTCACTATATATTGAAAAAAGAAGTAATAAATTTGAGTTTGCAGTTGTCGATGATTTAAAAGGCCAGCCAAATGGAAAAACAAAGAATAAGGAACTAGAATTGAATATAAAACTTGTTGATGATAAAGATTTAATTATAGATACTATAAAAAACGAAGCAGATAAAAAAATAGATATTTATTTATGTTTAAGTCACGATCTACTAGTTGATAATATATATGGCAAAAGTGCGAGCAACGATGAAATTCAAGTATTAAAAAACAAATTGTTAGAACCTATCATTTTATTTACACTATTTTTGGGAGAAAATTATGATAATATAGAAGATACCAAATCCAAAAATGATATAATATTATCTTTTTGTAATACATTTTATATCACAAATAGTTTAAAGTAATATAGAAAAGGCTTACCAACATCACAATGATGTACTAAGTCTTTTCTTCTACCTTACAAACTTGTAATATAAAATCCATCAATATAATGATATAATATAACTATAGAAAGAAGGAAATATAATATATGAAAAAGATAATGATAATTGAAGATGATACCATAATATCTAAAGAATTATATGAACTACTAGTAAATGCTGGATATGAAGCATTAATACTAAAAGACTTCTCAAATGCTAAGGAAGAAGTATTAAAAAGTAATATAGACCTAATCCTCTTAGATATAAATATACCATATCAAAATGGTGAGCAGTTACTTAAAGAAATAAGGAAAGAATCAAATATTCCCGTAATAATGGTAACCTCAAGAGCAAATGAAACCGATGAAATATTATCCATCTCTTATGGAGCAGACGATTACATAACCAAGCCTTATAGCCCAACCATTCTATTACTAAGAATACAAAATATCTTTAAAAGATTAGATAATAGTACTGAAGTACTGAAATATAAAGATTTAGAAGTCTCGCCATCACGAGGTACCTTATCAGGTAATAATAAAGAATTAGAACTAACCAAAAATGAAATGCTAATCTTTCAGCACTTATTAAATAACCAAAATAGAATTGTATCACGAGATGAACTAATGACCATTCTTTGGAATAATGAAGAATACATAAATGATAATGCTCTAACCGTAAATATAAGTAGATTAAGAAGTAAACTAGAGGACTTTGGTTATCCAAATGCCATAGAAACAAGAAAAGGACAAGGATATATACTATTATGAAATTAACAAACTATCTAAAAGATAAAATAAGCATAATCATTATCACTATCATATCAATAATTCTAATAACCCTATTAGACATAGCCTTCAAAGTACCAGAGGGACTAATAATAGTAACCATAGTATTACTACTATTAACACTAATCATAGCCCTCTTAATATCATATTTCCAAAAAAGAACCTTCTATAACACCCTCATAACCAATACCAAAAATCTAGATAAAAAATACCTAGTCCTAGAAACAATACCAAAACCAAATACTTACGAAGAAGAACTAATATATAACATCATGTGCGACATCAACAAATCAATGATTGAAAATGTCAGTAGTTACATAAATAGCACCAAAGACTTCAAAGATTATATTGAGATGTGGATACATGAAGTAAAAATACCAATATCAAGTCTAATCCTTATGACCCATAATCATAAAAACCAAGTACCAAAAGAATACATTGAAGAAATAAAAAGACTAGATAACTACATCGACCAAATCCTCTATTATGTAAGAAGTAATTATACCAGTGAAGACTTTATCTTCAAAAAAGTAAAACTAGAAAAAATAATCTCATCAGTAGCCCTTAAAAATAAAGATGACCTCCTAGAAAATAAGATTGACCTAATCGTCGATATAAAAAATACCGAAGTCTATACCGATACCAAATGGTTAGAATTCATTTTAAATCAAATTATCAATAACAGTATTAAATACAAAAAAGATGTGCCAAACTCCTATATCCAAATAAAGACCCATGAAGATAATAATCAAATAACCTTATTTATCAAAGATAACGGTATTGGCATACCAAAAAGTGATATCCCAAATGTTTTCAAAAAATCATTTACCGGTACTAATGGCAGAGATAAAATCAAATCAACAGGCATGGGTCTATACATAGCCAAAAAATTATGTACCAAATTAGGACATAAAATAGAAATAGAATCTGAAGAAAAAGAATATACCATTGTCAAAATAACCTTTGGTAAAAATAAACTTTATCATCCAGAAGACTAACATTACAAAAAAGTAATATACTGTAATATTAAACTTACGACAAATCTCCTATTATCTAGTATTATTAATTACGAAAGGAAGGAAAATAATATGGAAAATATACTAAAAATAGAAAATATTGAAAAATACTATGGAAGTAAATCAAGTTTAACTAAAGCCATAGATAACATATCATTTGAAGTAGAAAAAGGAGAGTTTGTCGCTATCATGGGTTCTTCAGGTTCAGGTAAAACAACATTACTAAACTGCATATCCACAATTGATAAAGTAACCGCCGGACATATTTTTGTAGGAGGAACAGACATAACAAAACTAAAAGGAAATGATTTAAACAAGTTTAGAAGAGAAGACTTAGGTTTCATCTTTCAAGACTTCAATTTATTAGATACCTTAACAGCCTATGAAAATATAGCACTAGCCTTATCAATTCAAAATGTAAGTCCCAAAGAAATAGATAAAAGAATAAAGAAAGTAGCAAGAGAACTAGATATCGAATCAGTCCTAAAAAAATATCCTTACCAAATGAGTGGAGGACAAAAACAAAGAGTAGCAGCAGCCCGTGCCATAATAACAAATCCATGCTTAGTACTCGCAGACGAGCCAACCGGAGCCCTAGATTCTAAGTCATCAAAAATGCTTCTAGAAAAACTAACCTACCTAAATAATGCTTTAGGAGCCACTATTCTAATGGTAACCCATGACGCTTATGCCGCAAGTTACGCTACTAGAATAATCTTCATAAAAGATGGTAAAATATATAACGAAATTCGTAAAGGAAATGATACCAGAAAAGAATTCTTTGATAAAATAATAGATGTCGTAACATTACTAGGTGGAGACATAAATGATGCTCTTTAAATTGTCTATAAAAAACATAACCAAAAGTATCAAAGATTATGCTATCTATTTCTTTACTTTAGTACTAGGAGTAGCCATTTTCTATGTTTTCAATGCTATAGATAGTCAAACAGTAATGCTAAAAGTATCATCATCAACAAGTGAAATAATAAGACTAATGACCACCATTCTAGGAGGAGTAAGTGTCTTTGTCTCATTCATTCTAGGATTTCTAATAATCTATGCCAGTCGTTTTCTCATAAAAAGAAGAAACAAAGAATTTGGAATCTACTTAACCTTAGGAATGTCCAAAAGAAAAATATCTCTAATCCTTTTCTTTGAAACTCTTATAATAGGAGTTATCTCTTTAGGAGTAGGTCTAGCCCTAGGAATAGTTTTATCACAAGTAATGAGTATCTTAGTAGCCAATATGTTTGAAGCAGACCTAACAAAATTTCAGTTTACATTTTCATCTTCAGCAGCCTTAAAAGCCTTATTATACTTTAGCATAATGTATCTAATAGTAATGATATTTAACACCATAATTGTAAATAAATGTAAACTAATAGATCTATTACATGGTAATAAAAAATCAGAAAAAGTAAAATTAAAAAATCCTATCATTTGCACTATAGTATTTATAATTGCGGTCATAGCACTATCATATGCTTACTATCTAGTAACAGATGTTTTTGGTACTTCACCACTTATGAATACTATAAGTGGGATATTAATACCAATAGCCCTAGGTTGTATATCAACATTTCTAATATTTTGGTCACTATCAGGTCTAATCCTAAAGATAGTAATGCATCTAAAAAAATACTACTACAAAGGACTAAATAGTTTTACCGTTCGTCAAATAAGTAGCAAAATAAATACCACTGTCTTTTCAATGACAATAATATGCCTAATGTTATTCTTTACCATATGTATCTTTTCCTCAGCATTATCTATAAAGAACTCCTTATCAGATAATCTAAAAGATTTAGCTCCCGTTGATATTCAGTTTTCAAAATTACAAGAATCATTATCTAAAGAAGAAAAAGAAAACTTTTCAAAAGACATAATAGAGGACTACAATACCACTGCCAAAGATACCTTACAAAGATTAGATGTATATAAGTATCTAAAAGATGTAGTAGATATAAATACATATAGAGTAGAAGAAATAACCCTAAAAGATTCTTTTGGAGACCAAATAGAACAAATAGGAAAAGATTATCCCACACTAGCTTATAACGTAAGAGAAGACTTAGTAAAATTAAGTGACTACAATCGTCTAGCAAAACTATATAACAAAAAAGAATTAACTCTAAAAGATAATGAATATGTAATTATATCTAACTATAAGATGATGGCGGACATTCGAAATATAGCCTTAAAAAATAATACCAAACTAACTATAAATAGTAAAAACTACTATCCAAAATATCAAGAATGTCAAGATGGTTTTATTGAACTAAGTGGAAGTGCTACTAATGTAGGAATAATAATATTACCAGATAATGCCTTAGAAGGTATTCATCCATATAAAAATGTTTTAGCAGCCAACTATCAAGCAGACACTAAAGAAGAAAAAGAAAATGTTGAAGATATAGTTAGTACTATAATAAATAACCATTTTAACAAAGATACCTTATTATCACATAATACTAAAATAGATATTTATGCATCATCCATAGGACTAGGAGCCATGGTAACATTTGTAGGACTATACCTAGGAATAATTTTCTTAATATCAAGTGCAGCCATTTTAGCCCTAAAAGAATTATCAGAAAGTACTGATAATAAAGAAAGATTTAATATGTTAAGAAAAATAGGAACCGATGATAAAATGATAAACAAAGCCCTATTTAATCAGATAGCAGTATTCTTCCTATTCCCATTATTACTAGCCATAATTCATTCAATATTTGGAATAGAATTTGCTAACTATATCTTAAAAACAATGGGAACAGAATCATTACTATCATCAATAATATTAACAGCAGTATTTCTAGTAGTAATCTATGGAGGATATTTCTTAGTAACATACTACTGTAGTAAAAACATAATAAAGGAGAGAAATTAGAATTAACTAGTTTCTTTTTTCTTTATCCCCTTAAGCCTAGGTCTTAAGAGGTAATTTAGAGCCTATTACATAGTCTCTAAATTAAATAATATTATTGTATGACAAATATTTACTTAGTAAGTGTAAACTTTTCTTTATAAACTATGAAAATAAATACATAAATGATATAATTAAGTTGAAAATATGAAATTAAGCATGATATATGGAGGAATAATTATGAGTACTACAATATATTTAATAAGACATTCAAAGCCCTTAAAAGTTAATAATAACTTAAATAATGATAACCTACAAATTCAAAATGAGAAGTCATCTCTTTCAATAGAGGGAGAACAAATAGCAAAAGAAAAACTAAATAATAAAGAGTTTAATAATATTGATGTTTTATATTCATCAAATTATGTTAGAACTATACAAACTGCCAAGTATCTAGCAGAGAATAACAACATTGAAATAAATATAATAAGTAATTTAGGTGAAAGAAAATTTGGAATTGATTCTTGGGAACAATTACCAGAAAACTTTGAAAGAAAACAAATTTTAGATGAAAACTATAAAATAGGAACTGGTGAAAATCAAAAAGAAGTTAGAGATAGAATGTATTCTACTATTATAAAAATATTAAATGAAAATAAAAATAAAAGAATAGCTATAGTCAGCCATGCAACTGCAATTGCATTTCTTATTAAAAAATGGTGCGATGTTGGAATAATAAATAATAAGTTAAGATATAGTTTCAAAAATAACATTTTACTAGAGGGATATATAGAATATTGTGCTGGTTTTAAATTAGAATTTGCTGAAGATAATCAATTAATAAATATAGAATTTTTAAAATAAAGGGAGATTATAATTATGAATTATGATTTATTATGGAGTATTGAAGAATATCAATCACTTATTGATTATAAATGGAACTCATTTAAGTATATAAATATGTTTTTAAACGAAAACATAACAAATCGTGAAAGAAACTTTAAACCCAATGCAAAAAAAGCATATCCCCAATCATCAGAAGATTTTAAAAAGACAATAGCGACAATAATCGTTCTATATAAAGCAATACAAAAAAATTATATACTAAATGACAGTATACCATATCAACAGTCATTGTTTCGTGGAGTAAGAAAAAATAGTAATCATTCATACTTTACTTCAACAAGTGAAAATATAGAAGTTGCACTCAGTTTTATAAATGGAATAAATAATGGCGATACAAGTAATGATGTATTAATAGAAATTGAACCATCACAAGTACCTTGGATAGACTTAGAAAGATTTATTCCTGCATCAAAAGGTGGTGATTTAGAAGAAAAAGAAATATTATTTTTACCTTGTGAATATCAAACTAAGCAAGAAACCACCCTTACTAATTATTTAGAAATGACAGATTTAAAAGAAAAATTATCTAAAACAGCTCAAGTAAAAATAAGTAAATTAAATAACTTAATTTGTAGAAAAGTAAAATTGATAAAGCCCAATTATAAAGCTACATCGTATATGTCATTAGATGCATTAGCGGCAAAATTTGAGCAATATAGAGAAAACCTAATCAAACTTACTGAAGCTTCAAAAAATGGACAAAATACCACTCAAATAGAAAAAGAAATAATTGAATTCAAAAAATACTGCTCAGGATTTCTTAAGTCAAAGTTTAACGAAATAGATATAGAACTTCAGAAGAGTCTTCAAAATACACAACAAGAACATATAATTATTGATAAGGCAAGTACTATAAGAGAAGTACATATTGGAAACACAGGGAGAATGTTTTCTATACAAACATCTGATGGTATAGAAAAATATTATTTTAAACCAGCAGAATCAAAAGATAAAGAATCAAAACCATATCGTGCATACATACAAGAAGCAGCATATAATATTCAAAGAATAATTAATCCCACAAAAGCAGTAAAATGTAATGTCTGCAATATCAATGGAACATTTGGAGCTATCCAAGAAAAAATTGAAATTGATAAAGAAAAAACACAAGAAATGTATAAAATGTTTTCTAGATATGGTAGTGAAATACCAACAAACTTAATAAATCAAATATTAGAAGAATATTTAGTAGATTATTGTTTATGCAATTATGATGCACATATACATAATTTTATAATTGATAAAAATGGTAGTCTAAGAGGAATAGATAAAGAACAATCATTTAGATACATAGATAAAGACATAAATGATGATATGTTATTTAGTCATAATTATAATGAAGAATATGGAGAAAGTGAAACCATTTATACAACAATTTTTAAAAAAATAGTAAATGGTGAAATATCAACTGAAGTTCTAGAAACTTTAAACTATCATGCAGCACGACTAGCTCAAGTTCCAGATGATCAATATCGCCAAATATTTAAAAATTATGTATATAGTAAAACAAAAAATCAGCAAGAAGCTGAAATACTATTAGATAGAATAGTAAAAAGAAAAAAATCAATAATGAAAAGAATTGATATATTAAAAGAAGAAATATCAAAAGAAAGACAAAAACAAATAAATAAGACAAATTACATAGAACAAACAAAAAAACCTAAAGTACATAAGTAATAGGAGGCATATAATGACAAAAACAATTGAAGACATAACAAACTTTATTTTTATAGGAAAGCCAATAGAAGAACTATCACATTATGATTTATTAATAATAAATGCAGATTGGGTAGAAGAACAATTATCTAAAGATATAAGAATAATGAAAGATAAAAATATTATAGATGATAACACAGTGTTTATAGTATGTGAAGGACATCAACCAAACAATAATAGAAGTAGTGCTAATATATTAATAGATTATTTAAAGAAAGAAAATATAAATAATAAAATAATTATATCTGATAAATATATTAGTAATCCTGAAATATTAAAAAATATAGATAAATTAGTAGATATAAATAGTTATAATAGAATACTTAGAATAGCCAAAGATTTTGTTGCCAGAAGATGGTTTATGAATGCTAGTAATTATAACTTTCCTATAGAAAAATGCGATTTCTATGGAGTAGTAGATAATAGAAATATAAGTAAAAAAGATTGGTATAAAAGTGAAACTGGAATTAATCAGGTAATGAAAGAATTTATTAATATAGGAGAATTAACAATTAATAATGAACTAAGTATAAGATAATATAAAAATAGCAAAAAATAATATGATACAACAATATTATAATACAATTAATAAATAGGAGTATTGAAGAATGAATAAAGAAAACTATATAAAAATCATAAATGAAAAAATTAAAAATAAAAATTCAAAACAAATAATGATAAATCAAATAAATAATTATTATGATTCAAAAGCAAATTATAAAAAGAAAAAACATAATTATAAAATAGATGATCAAGTATTCTTGAAAAAGGGTACATTATTACATGGTACATTTAAAAATATAGAAGGTCTAAAACATATCTTAAAAGACGGTTTAATATCATCATGGTTTATAGAGGGTAGGCTTTCAAAATATCCATCATCAGTAGGTGTATGGAATTTGAAACAAGATTATTTATTAAAAGATTATATAAACTTTTATTCAGGAGGAACTATTGAATATAAAAATATAGATGGTTCTAGTGTTAAAACTGAAGTTATTCCTTATAATCAAATGCCAAGTATAATGCTAAAAATAGATAATCCAATATGCTTTAGATGGTATATGGAGCAAACAAAAGAAGCAAGATTTATGCCTAGTCTAGTTCAAGATAAAGTACAAGTAGGAATTATATTTGATGGGCAATCTGCATATATGAAAAAATTATTAGAAGGAGATATTTTATCAGAACAAATAAATGATAAGGATGTTAAAGAATTTGTAAATCCTGATTATTATACTAAGTTTTTAGTGGATAGAAAAAAGAAAGATGATTTCTTTACAGATAGAGAAAGTGCTGTATTATTCGGAATCCCATCTTGTTTTATTGAAGGAATATTAGTAGGTAGAATATATGAAAAAGATCAAAAGATTTTAAAAGGAATAAAAGAACTATTACCTGACTGTTATATTTGCAATTTAGATGGAAAAGTAATTGCAGAATAAAAGGAGCAAGGTTATGAACAAATTAAATAAAGATGAAACAAAAAAGTATATAATAAAAATATTTAATTTTATAGAAAATGGAGATTCAAAGTTTAATGGTCATCCTGGATTATATTTCTTTCACACAAAAAAAGAATTAGAAGAAAAGATAAATGAACTATTAAATAAAAATGAATATGATGAATTTGATATTTATTATATAACTTCATTATTAATAAAATTTATGTTGGGTAGATACGATTCACATACTAAAGTAAGTTTCAAAGATAATATATACATACCAATAGATTTTACAGTAGAAGAAAATAGTCTTTATATTACAAATATCACACCAATTTATAAAAAATTAATAGGTTGTAAGCTATTAAAAATAAATAATATAGATATACAAAAAATATTATGTGAATTAGAAGAGATTATCTGTTATTCAACAAAAGAACATTTATTAGTAATGATTCAGTCATTTTTATCTGATGTAAATGTTTTAAAATCATTACCAAGTATTGAAAATAATACTAAAGAATTTATCTATACTACTTTAAATGATAATAATGAAAAAGAAAATATTACTTTTAATATAAATAATTTACCAGAATTTTATAGTGTACAATTTCCAGAAAATTACTCTACAGAAGTTATTAAAGATTGCTGTATTATCCACTATAACTCTTGTAGAGATAAAGATAAAATGGAACAACTAGCTTCAAAATTAAAAGAAGAAAGTAATATAAAAAATTATATAATTGACTTAAGATATAATGGTGGTGGTAGTTCATCAGTAATAAAGCCATTAATAAATTTTCTTAAAGATAAAAATATTGTAGCACTAGTAAATGAATATGTTTTTTCTAGTGGTCGTATGGCATTAGTAGAACTAAAGAAAATAGGAGCCTATATAATAGGAACAGATATAGGAACAAGTTTAAATTGTTTCGGGAATTGTCCTAGTAATTTAGATATAGATAAATTAAATATAAGAGTAACTAGTAGCTCCACATATTGGTATTATGATAAAGAATTATCACTTAATGGTTATG
>OGMU01000701.1_pt1 | contig 12939 bp, 10 predicted proteins | sample 1573331 | NCBI WGS metagenome assembly OGMU01 (sample SAMEA2581990, study PRJEB24529) | metagenome | biome: Human gut stool | place: China | collected 2011
TGATCCCTAATACTTTTGTCTGCAAAAGAAGCTGTATAGGCCCCATTATTATAATGCACATAATTATAAAGAGGCGGAGTATGGCGAAAATAAATTAGCAGAACGAAAGAAAAAATCAAATTTCATAATCTTTTTAAATCAGTTTAATGATCTAATGATAATATTACTTATCTTTGCTTCAGTATTTTCTGCAGTAATATCTTATATCCAAAAAGAATCATATGCTGACTCAGTAATAATTCTAATAATCGTCATAATAAATGCAACCCTAAGTTTTATTGAAGAGAAGAAAGCTGATAAGGCTATTGAAGAACTAAATAAAATGTTTATAACAAATAATAATGTCATAAGAGATGGTAAAAAAGAAACAATTGATGTAAGAAAGATTGTACCAGGAGATATAATAGAATTAGAAGCAGGAGACTATGTATCCGCTGATGCTAGAATAATATCATCAGAAGCCTTAGAAGTAAATGAATCAACCCTAACCGGAGAATCAAAAAGTATCAAGAAAGATAATAATGATATAACCGAAGAAAAAGAATTATATGAAAGAAAAAATATGGTTTATGCTGGCTGTAATGTAACAAATGGACATGCCTTTGTAGTAGTATGTAGTACCGCTATGAATACAGAACTAGGTAAAATAGGAGCTAGTCTTATTAATAATACAAATGAACTAACTCCTCTTCAAAAGAAAGTAAATCAAATAAGTAAAGTATTAACCTATATAATAATAGCTATAATAATAGTTATGATGGCCGTAGGCCTACTTAAAAAGAATGATTTCTTTGATATCCTAATGCTATCCATCTCACTAGCAGTAGCAGCTATTCCTGAAGGAATGTCATCAGTAATAACCATAATATTATCTCTAGGAATGTCTGAAATGGCTAAAAGAAATGTAATCATAAGAAAGATGGCTTCTGTTGAAACACTAGGTTCTACTGATATAATCTGTTCTGATAAAACAGGAACTATTACTGAAAATAAAATGCAAGTAAAAAGTATCTATGTAAACAATAAATTATATACCGAAAAAGATAATATCGAAAACATAAATCTATATAATTATTGTTTATCAAGTTGTCAGAATGTAACTAAGAATAATGACAAATATCTAGGGGATGAAACTGAAGTGGCTATATATAAATATCTAGAAGATAGAAATACTTTAGTTAATATTCCGAGAGTAAAGGAGTATCCATTTGATTCTGATAGGAAGATGATGAGTACTATAAATGTTATAGATAATAAAGAATACTCTTTTACTAAGGGAAGTTTAGACTCAGTATTACAAAACTGTTCCTATTATCTAGAAGATAATAAACTATATAATATTACTACAGAATATAAAGAAAAGATATTAAAAATAGAAGAAGAAGAATCAGAAAAATCACTTCGTATTTTGGCTTTAGCTTATAAAAATGGAAATACAAGTAATCCAGAGAAAGATATGATATTTATAGGGTTAATTGGTATGATGGATCCTCCTAGAACATCAGTACCTAGTGCAATTAATGTTTGTAAAAATTCTGGAATAAAAATAGTTATGATAACTGGAGATAGTATAAATACTGCTCGTGCAATAGCTAAAAGTGTTGGTATTATCGATACCGATGAAGGAGCCACAACAGGAAAAGAAATAGATAAGTTAACAGACGATGAATTAAAAGAAGCAGTAAAAAAATATAATGTTTATGCTAGAATATCACCAAGTACCAAATTAAGGATAGTAGATGCACTTCAAAGTAATGGTTATGTCGTAGCCATGACTGGAGATGGCGTAAATGATGCACCCGCTATTCAAAAAGCTGATATTGGAATAGGCATGGGCATAACCGGAACTGAAGTAGTAAAAAAAGTAGCAGATTGTATTCTTGTAGATGATAGTTTTTCTACCATCGTCGATGGAGTTGAAGAAGGAAGAAGAATAACTTCTAATATCAAGAAAATAATACTATACTTACTTGCGGGTAATATAGTAGAAGTACTTCTAGTATTCATATCCATGGTACTAAATATGGAAATGTTTACAACATTACAACTACTATGGATAAACCTAGTAACAGATAGTATACCCGCTATTATGTTAGCCTTTGAAAAGAAAACAGAAGACCAAATGGAAAATACTCTTGCTAATAAATACAATGAAAGTTTCTTTACACCATTATTAACAGCTAAAATAGTAATCGGAGCAATCATAAAATCAATAGTAATGTTAATAATATTTATCTATTTTGCAAAAGAAGTAGATGTAAATACTGCAGGTTCATTATTATTTATCTACTTAGTAACTCATGAATTACTATTCTCGTTCTCTTGTCGTAATATTAAGAAGTCAGTACTAAATAAAGACATCTTTTCAAATAAAAAACTAACATTAGGAGTATTCTTAATACTATTAGTTCAAATCATAGTATTAGTAACCCCAATAAGTAAATACTTTATAGTACCAAATATAAAAATAAATTATATCTTGATAACTATCGGAATATGTTTTATAATGTTTGTATTAGGAGAGTTAGTAAAACCAATATATACAAAATTATTTAAAGATTACAGGGAGGTTAAAAATGAAAAATAATAATAGTACATTCATAGTACTTGGTGGTATTCTTGTCTTATCAGTATTTAGTTTCATTGTAGCAAAAAATATCTTGCCAGATAGTGATAATAATCAGTATTATGCTAAACCTAATGAAAATATGATAGCTAAAATAGAAAGTATTACTAAAGAAAATAATAAACTTATAATAACAACAGCAGGAGATTCAACTGAATACTGTCTAAAAACAACTAAGAGTGTTCCCAGTATAGATTCATTATGCTGGAACAAAATAGAAAATAACAAAGTAGAGAGTAATTACTTTACATATAAAAAATATTATCTTTGGATTAAAGATAGTGATAATAGAATAAGTGGTAGAACTACTATAGAAAAGGAGTAAATATGGAAGACGATAGAATAGAAACTACTAGAAATAGAGTATTTGTCCGAGAATTAGCTTTTGGGAAAGATAGTCCTATTGCTATGAAGACAAATGATAATTTTGTATATAGAGTAACCGGTATGGATCAAGTAGAAGATATTATAACTAGTGGATATGCAAGAAGTAAAGATAAAGTAAAAGGTGGTCATAATAATGAATTATTTTGGACTAGAGGTGGAGAAAAATTATTCTATTATGATAAAAGACCAGTACTAGAAGCACCTTATATCAAAGTACAAGATGGACAAATAGGAGCCATCTCACTAGAAGATTTAACTGCTATATGGATATTTGATGAAAAAGAAAATAAATATGTTAATTGTATTGAATATTATAGATGTTTAAGAGAAGAACTATTATCTTCTAAAGGAAAAAGTAGAAGGTAATATATTCCTCTCACACTACATTGTTCGAGGTTTTTGAAAGCCAAAAGTCTTTCAAAAATATTTACTGGGCCAAATGTCTCTGAAATAAAAGTATTTATATAAGCTATAGATTATGTCTATAGTTTTTCTTATATCCACAATACCTGTTGATAAACAAAATCACTAAAAACTAATGACAACATTCTAAGTACATGCTATAATAAATATTAAAACAATTGAAGGGAGCACTTACATGAACAAAAAAGAAGAATATCAAGAAATATATATAAACTTAGATGATTCAGGTAAATTATCAAAAAAAGAAGAATTATCTGTATATGCAGGAATAGTATTTTTATCTAAACAAGAAAAGGATAAGTTTATAACACAGTATCGTAAAATAATAAATGAAATAAAATGTTCTTATTGTAATGAGGAAAAAGGAAAATGTACTAAAAAATGTAAAGAAATAAAAAATACTAATATTCAAAACAGTCATAAAAGAAGAATAATGAATTATATAAATAAATATTATACTATTGCTTTAATAATAGATAATACAAGAGTATATGATCACATAATAAATAATAAAGCATCAAAAGGAAGATATATAGATTATACAATAAGAAGATTAATAAAAAGTACCATTGAAGAACTAATAAAAGATAAAAAAATAGATCCACATAAAAATGTTAGATTAATAATAAATATAGATGAACAATCAACAAAGAGTAATGGCTACTATAACCTAAAAGATGGCTTAACTGAAGAATTATTACATGGAATAATAAATTATAATTATGATATAGTACATAAAAACATATTATTTGGAAAATTAGATATATCACTATCATATCAAGATTCAGGTAAGAGTTATTTAGTTCAAGCAGCAGATTTAATAGCAGGCACTACTAGAAGAAAAGCACTTGCTGATAAAGATGATATAGATATCATAGATCATAAATTATTATTTCCATAAAAAGAAAAGAGACTATTTCTAGTCTCTTCCCAACTCAAGTGGTGTACTTAACATACACTTAATTTAATAAAATCAACATTGAGCTATCGACCTGACAAGATTTCTCTTCGGTAATACAATAATACTATAACTATCATTAAAAGTCAAGTATATTGCACTATTATTATACACAAAATAGTAAAAAATATACCAATAATAAACTACTTTAAATATATATTAATTGCTTATATATAATAGGTATGTAGATACACTTCTATTAGACCTTAGACTAATAGAAGCACTAACAAGACTTTAGACTTGTAGTGATAAAAAACAATTGACAAAACAAAAAAACTATCATATATTATAAGTGGAGGGATATTTATGTATAAATATGTAGGTAATGTAATCATGTTTACTATAAATATCACACCTTTATCTCATCAAAAATAAAAGTAAAAAAAATGAGATGTGGGTGTGAGTTTTTGTCGTGCCTGCATCTATATATATAAATAGAAGTTATATGGATGCAATATATTCATATAACTTTTTTTGATGGGAGGAATATTATGATAGATATAAATATAAGTAAAGTATGCAAGTCATTTGGTTTTGACTTAGTATTAAATAATATAGATATAACAGTACAAAAAGGAGAAAAAGTAGGTTTAATTGGAACAAATGGAAGTGGAAAGAGTACTATACTAAAAATAATCGCAGGCCAAGAAAGTATAGATTCTGGTTCCCTTTCAATAAGAAATAATATAAGTATAGGCTATTTAAGTCAAATACCTGAAGAAAAAGATATAATAGTAAAAGACTATATAAATAGTGCCTTCAAAGAAATAATAGAACTAAAAGAAAAACTAGAAAGATATGAAGATAAACTTTTAACTGAAGATTATAAAGTAATAACAAAGTATATGAATCTGCAAGAGAAGTTTATCTCGTTAGGAGGATATGAATACGAAACAAAGATTCAAAAAATACTACCAGTATTTAATATAACTGAAGAAATGCTAAATAGAAATTTCAATACCTTATCTGGAGGAGAAAAAACCATCATATCTCTAATAAGATTATTATTACAAGAACCAGATGTCTTATTATTAGATGAACCCACTAACCATTTAGATATAAATAAAATGATTTGGTTAGAAAAAACATTAAAGAACTATAAAGGTACAATAATGTTAGTATCACATGACCGCTATTTCATGGATAATGTCATAAACAAAGTATATTTATTAACCAAAAGAGGAATAGAAGTATATCATGGTAATTATAGTTACTATATTAAAGAAAGTGAAAATAGACTATTACTAGAATTAAAAAACTATAAAGACCAACAAAAACAAATAACCGCTATGGAAAATAGTATCAAAAGATTAAGAGAATATGGCAGGCTTTGTGGACCAAGTGGTGGAGAAATATTTTTTAGAAGAGCCGCTAGTATCGAAAAAAGATTAGAAAAACTAGAAAAGTTAGATAAACCAGAAGAAAAGAAAAAACTAAATATAACTTTTGATACCGCTAGTAGATCAGGAAAAGATGTCTTAACAATAAATAATCTAAATCTATCTTACGGTCCTAAAGAAATATTTAATAACCTTAACTTAAGTATTAAATATCAAGATAGACTATGTCTAGTCGGAGATAATGGTGTCGGTAAATCAACTCTAATCAAAGAAATATTAAAAGGAAATAATAGTATAAAACTAGGAAGTAATATCAAGATAGGTTATATTCCTCAAGAGATCGAGTTTGAAGATATTAATTTATCAGTACTAGAAGAAGCCAGAAAATATTTCATTGGACCAGAACAATATTTAAGAAGTGCTTTATTTAAATATCTCTTTGCAGGAGAAAACATTCATAAAAAAATAAAATACTTATCCGGAGGAGAAAAAGTAAGATTAAAAATATTCTGTCTAATTCAAGATTCATATAACTTCTTAATTCTAGATGAACCCACTAATCACATTGATATTGATACAAGAGAAATGCTTGAAGAGTCACTAAAGGAGTTTACTGGTACTATATTATTTGTATCTCATGATAGATATTTCATAAATAAAATAGCTACTAGTATAATTGAAATAAAAAATAAGTTTATGTTCACAAATCTTAATGAATATGAACTTCATTGGAGCCAATGCTCTGATAAGGGCGAGTTTTGCAGCGGGACACTTGCTTGTGACATAGCACCGGGCGAAAAGGCTGTAATTGACCTTGAATTGAGCAGAATCAAAATATGATATAATTAAATAGGAAGAAATATGAATAACATACCAAAATTAAAATTTAAATATTTAACTCTTGAAGAAACATCTGACATACTATCATGGACACTTAAAGATACAACTAATGTATTACCATTAAAAGAAGGAACATTATTCCTATATCCAGAATTAAAAAGACTTACCAAAGAAGATAATATCAAAGACATAATTCAAGATAGATATAATAACTTTATAAAAGAAAATAATAACTTGAGAGAAGAATATACCACTATCTGGAATGAATACAATGATAGATATATGTTAGAACTAAGTAATTACCTTAATATAAAGTGGCCAAAAGAATATAAAGAAATATCAGTAGGAATAGGACTAATACCAGTATGTCCTAGATACATTAAAGAAAAAACCTTTGATATTCATAAGAAAAATAAAGAAGATTTAATAGATACCTGTATGCATGAATTATGTCATTTCCTTTTCTTTGAGAAATGTAAAGAAATATATCCAAATTGGAAGTATGAAGATTTTGATAGCCCAAGCTTGTTATGGTACTTAAGTGAAATAATCATAAACCCAATACTAAATAGTGACAGCATACAAAAAATATATAAACATAAGTTTAAATGCTATGATATCTTTTATAATATAGAAATAGATAATATAAACTTATTAAATAAAATAACAAGCATATATAAAAATAATAATATAGAGACCGCTATTAAAGAAAGTTATAACTATTTAAAAGAACATGAAGAAGAATTTATAAGTAAATGTAATAATAAATAACTTATCCACATAAACTGTTGACATATAAAAGTGTCAATAGTTTTTTATTTGACATAATTTGCATCTTTCTATATAATATAAGCATCTAGAAAGGAAAAATACCATGGAATTAAACATTGACTACGTATCTGATTTACACTTAACTCACTATATAAGTAAAAAAGAAAGCATAACAAAAATAGATAAATTAGTTCAAGATAAAATAAGCATGCAAGTAAAAGGAGATATCCTTGTAGTAGCGGGAGATATCGATGAAGATATAAATAGAGTGAGTGAACTATTATATTCATGTTCAAAATACTATAAAAAAGTAATATTTGTCCTAGGTAATCATGAATACTATATACCAGTAATAAAATATATCTATACTGATCCTATGGCTAAAGAATATAACTATAATAGTATGAATAAAGTATATAGATTAAATGAAATATTTAAAGATAATAACGATATAATCATACTAGATAAAACAAATAATACTAAAGGACTATATACCTATAATACCTTCTTATTAGCGGGAGATACCCTTTGGTATAAACCAGTAACATTAGTAGATAAACTATATAACTATCCTATGCAGAATGATTCAAGATTTATCTTATCAGAATTATCTAAGAAAGATAAAATATTAAAATTACATAACGATAGCATATCTTGGTATAATAACTTACCAAATAATATAGATTTAATAATAACACATATACCACCATTTAGAAATAAAAATAATAGTAGGGGTAATAACTCTTGTTACTATACAGAAGTAAAAGAATATAAATCACCAGTATGGATATATGGTCATGATCATAAAGAAGAAGATATAATAATAAATAATACAAGATTAGTATCTAATCCATGGGGTTATGATACTAAAGAATTTAAAATAAAAACATTAACATTAACTAAATAACAAACTAAGATATCAAGTCTTAGTTTTAATATACCTATATATTATTTCTATTATGTTCACTATAAGCCTTACTATGTAAGTCTTATTAGTGTTTAATTAAGCTAAGTAAACTTATCTTAATTAAAAGTATCCAAGATACCTATTATATATAAGCAGTAGATATATACTAATATTATTATAGTATAAAGAAGTAATTATATAAATAAGAGTAGAAAAATAATCGTATAGTCATATATAATAAAAAACTATGATATAATAATTTCAGGTGGTGAGATTATGTGTTTAATATGGAACTTAATAAAAGCATTTACTGATACAGAAGATGATAATAAAAAAGATAATAATGATTTAGAAGATTGGCAAAAAGAATTAGAAAAAGAAAAGAAGTATGATACATTTAACTTTGAAGAGGAAGAACTAGAAGATGATGACTATTATTCTGAGGATGATGAATAAGAAATTTGTCAAAATATATTGAATAAATAAAAATAATTTGATATACTTAACTTAGTTAAAGAAAGATGCTAGTACAGGTCTATTTAATAGATTTTGTACTGCGTCTTTTTTTGTAGTAGGGTGATATAGAATGAAGAAAAAAACAAAATTAATTTTACTATGTTATCATAAGTTTTATTATGTAAGTTTTATTGCGCAAATAATATATAAGCCATGGTTATATATTAAGATGTTATTTAGTATAAAGATATAATTGTCAAAACATTATTTGTAGTATAAAAATAATTAAAAAAGTTATTTTAGTAAAAATTATGTTATAATAAGCTTAGTTCCCACTTTAGTACGAAAAAAATGGACTTGGGACTAAGTTTATCGAAAAAAGTACTGAAAGTGAAAAAAACTAATGATGAGCTACGATGAATGAGATAAATATCATTCAATAGTAAGAGCAACGCTATTATGTGAAAAATTAGTTAAGATTCACTTGCTTGTTGATGAAAATGGTAGAAAATGTAGATTAATAATAAATATGGGTTTAATGATAAATGCATATGTATAAGTTGTTATAAAAAGGATAATAGATTAAAATGTTATGAAACACTTGATAAGGCATATACAACAGAAAATTATACTGATTTCGTTAAATTAGTAACAGAAACAGTAAATAAGATGCTAGATAGATATTTATCTGTAGTATAAGTAGTATAATATATACAATTAATTAGGGAGGTTTATGTCATGGAAAAAATATTATTAGACACTAATATGTTCATATATTTGGAAGATTATGCAGTTACAGAGAAAAAAGTTGCCACTTTAACAAAAATGCTTTTTGATTCTGAACAGTATAAAATAGTAATACATCAGAAAACCAAAGAAGAAATATTAAAAATAGCAGATGACGAAAAAAGAGATATTTTTCTTTCAAAAATATCCGTATACAAAGAAATAAAATCAGCACCTAAAGTTACTAAAGAATTTAATGAACAAGTTGGTTGTAAAAATAATCACGATGCAATTGACAACGAGTTACTATTTTCAATATACAGGAATTGTGCACAATATTTAATTACCAATGATAAGGACTTGGTTAAAAAGTCTCAAAAAGTTGGCCTTGGTAATCGTGTCTTGTCTATTGATCAAGCACTTGAAAAATTTCAAGAAAAGGTACCAGAAGATATTAGAAAGCCAGTTTTTATAAACCACAAGTATTTACATGAATTGGATATAAATGATGCCTTCTTTGATTCATTAAAATTAGATTATGTAGGATTTGAAGAATGGTTTAAAAATAAACAATCAAAAGAAGCACGGGCATATGTAACTGAACTTGATGGAAAATTAACTTCATTTTTAATGTTGAAAGTTGAGAATGAAGATGAAAACTATAAAGATTTTTTAAACCCATTTAAACCGGCAAGAAGATTAAAAATATCAACTTTAAAAGTTGCTGATACAGGAAAGAGAATAGGAGAAACATTTATGAAAATTATTGTGGAAAAAGCAATAAAAGAAAATGTTGAAGAAATATATGTTACAGTATTTGATAGGCAAATTTTTTTAATCGATATGCTTGAAAGTTATGGATTTAAAAAATATACTAAGAAAAGAACTTTAAAATCAGATGGTAAAATTGAATTAGAAAACATTTTGGTAAAAAGCATGAAACATAAAGAAAACTACTATCCTTTTTTTGAGATTGATAATAATAGAATATTTCTTGTTCCTATTCGTGATAAATATCATCATTTGCTATTTCAAGAATCAGAAAAACAATTTCAATTAAGTCTTGAAGATTTCCAAGGAAAAAATGTTGCATCTAATTCATTAAAAAAAGCATATTTATGTAACTCAAAAATAAAGCAAATACAAAAAGGTTCTATACTATTGTTTTATTCATCTGGAACAAGAAAGGCAATTACATCATTAGGTATTGTTGATGCTGTATTTAAGAAATTTGATAATTTTGATGAAATGTTTAATTTGGTGAAAAAAAGAACAGCTTATGATGAAGGTGAACTTAGAGAAAACTTTAAAAGTGACAAGCTAGTAATATTATTCAAACTATATTATTCTTTTGATAATTATGTTGATTTTGAGTTTCTTAAAAGCAATGGAATAGTTAATGGAGCAATTCAAACTATACAACAAATCGATAAAGAACAATTATTAAAAATACTTAAAAAGTGTAAAATGAAGAAAGAAATTTATTTAATAGATAAAAACATATAAAAGTTATGATATAATAATACATATAATAGGAGGTAAATAAAATGTGTAAAATTTTAATGCCAATAAATCCTGAATATGTAGATGAGATTCTTATGGGAAACAAAAAATACGAATACAGGAAAATAAAAGCCAAAAGAAGAAATATAGATAAAATGGTTATCTATTCCACATCGCCAATTATGAGAGTTGTTGCTGAAGTAGATATAGAAGAAATAATTGAAGATTCTCCTGAAAAGTTATGGGAGCAAACGAAAGAACATTCTGGCGTTACAAAAGATTTTTATTCCAAATATTATAAGAATAAAGAAAGTGCAATAGCCTATAAATTAGGAAATATTAAAGTATATGATAAGCCGAAAAAACTCTGTGATATTGGAATAAATTATATTCCACAATCGTTCATTTATTTAGATAAAGTCGATGATTAATTTCATCGCCTTTTTCATCTTCTAAATTATCTATGATAGAAATTACGACGTCAAGCATATGTAAATGTGTGTTTATTATTTTCTTAATTTTTGTATACAAAAATTCAAATTTAACATATTTTTTACTATTTGTTTATTAGTAAATAGTACTATTTAAAAAATTTCTAATTCAATATATTAATAATATTATAATATATTTAGTGTATTGTTGATAAAGAAGATAATAAACAAAAAGAAAGAGATATACTAAAGAATAATATACTATCTAAATATAATATACCATTAATAAGATTAACTACTAATGGTAGTAGAGAAGAAAATATTATAAGAAGTAAATTAGATGAGATAGTTAGTAATAAATAATTATATATATTTTATTATGCCTATTGCATCTATTATATATAAGCTATAGATATATACTAATATTATTTTAATATGGAGAAATTCGTCTAAATTTGTTGATTAAATAAAAATAATTTGATATACTTAAATTAGTTAAAGAAAGACGCTAGTACAGGTCTATTTAATAGATTTTTGTGCTGGTGTTTTTTATTTTAATTAGAAGTAGGAGAAAATAGAAAATGAAAAAAGAAAGTAAAATAGATAATGGTTTTGAAAATAATAAAATTTATATAGAGTCATCTTATATCAATTTAGATAATAAAGATTATTTGGAAAATTATATATATAGTAATGAACTATCTAATAAAATTAATAACTATTTTAATTCGTCTACAAAAAAGCCACTATATATAGGTATTATAGGAACATGGGGTTCAGGAAAAACATCAATCGTTGAGACGACGCTAAACAAACAAACTAATGAAACCAAAATATTTAGATATGATGCGTGGAAATATGAGGACGATAGTTTCAGAAGGAATTTTATTCAAAATATGTTAAATCAATCAGGACTGAAACAAGAAAATAGAGTTTATAGAGAAATCATGGAGTCACTATATGAAGATTATTCTGTTAATTTCAATTCCATAATAGAAAGGATGAAATTGTCAAATAAAAAAGATAATAAGTTAAATACCAAACCGATAATAATTACGATAGTAGTTGCCATATTAATCATTATAATAGGAATTTACATAATGTTTAAAAACAATGTTACCTTAGGAAATGTTTTAACAATATTGGGTGCAATGGGTATTTTTAATATATTTTATTCTAATACAATATATTCAAAATCTAAATTGTTTTCTAGTGAACAATTTTATGATAGCTTTATAAATATTATACATGAAGTGAAAGGAGATAAAAACATAATATTAATTGATAATCTTGATAGATGCGATGAGGAGGAACTAAAAAGAACATTAAGTGCAATTAAAGGATTTTATTTAGAATGTGATAATGAATACCCAGAAAAAATTATTTTTATTATACCACTAGACATTAATTCCCTTGAACACGCATATAAAGAAAATAAAATCTATTATTTAGATAAAATTTTTGATGATATGATTTATATTAAAGATAAATATAATACAGATAAGTTAGATTTTATAAATAGAATTTTAAAGGAATATCCAGCCATAGATTCATTAATTAGTGCAGAGTCT
>OGMU01000703.1_pt1 | contig 12937 bp, 7 predicted proteins | sample 1573331 | NCBI WGS metagenome assembly OGMU01 (sample SAMEA2581990, study PRJEB24529) | metagenome | biome: Human gut stool | place: China | collected 2011
ACAATAACGTGGACCGATACTCTGAATCTGTCCGTTGAATAGAGGGGAATCCGGCAGACCCTCGCGTAGAATGCGATGTACTTCCTCATTCGTATAGCAGGTCCAGCATTGAAGTTGTTTTAAATGCCGCACGCTTGTGTTCATAAATGAAAACTTATGGAAGTCACATTCTCCATCCTGTGTTTCCATCTGATCAAAATGAACGCTGCGTGCATCTATTCGTACTGGAGTTCCGGTTTTCATTCTACCGTATGTGATCCCGTGACGGGCGATGGATTCGGTCAGTTGGTAAGAAGCCGGTTCGGCCATTCTTCCTCCCGGCAACTTATGACGTCCGACGTGCATAAGTCCGTTGAGGAAAGTTCCTGCGGTTAGTACGACACACTTCGCTTTGAAGGTAACTCCCCAAACTGTAACAAGGCCGGTCACCTCTCCGTTCTCCACCAGAAGTTCGCAGACGGTATCTTGCCAGATATGAAGATTGGGTGTGTTCTCCAGTTTTTCCCGCCAGGACCAGATAAACTTGGCGCGGTCACATTGAGCGCGCGGACTCCACATGGCAGGACCTTTTGACCGGTTTAAGATTCGGAATTGGATGGCCGTCTCGTCCGTAACCAATCCCATCTGTCCACCCAGTGCATCTATTTCACGTACAATTTGTCCTTTGGCGATTCCTCCTACTGCCGGGTTGCAACTCATCTGTCCGATCTTGTTCATGTCCATTGTGATCAGACAAGTTTTGGAACCTAAATTCGCAGCGGCGGCTGCCGCTTCACAACCAGCATGTCCGGCACCAATTACAATTACATCGTACTTAAAATCCATTCTACCTTATTTATTATCAAACGCTGCAAAGTTACGGAAAAGTTGCGAGAGTTGTATCTTCTGCCGGTTTTTGCTTCCGAAATTTCGAGGAGGAGGCGGGGCGGGCGCAAAAAAACGCCGTAATTTTGGATTGGAAATATGCAAGATGTAACGTTTTTGGCTTCTTTTCTTTTGTGTTAAGGCTTCGATTCCTTTCAAAAAGAGATGTAAATGCTCTTTTTCGACATTCTAGGCTTACTTTTTGTCACTTGAAAAAGTGCGCGGCCGTGTGATGAAATAGAAGACGAACGGAGCGTTTGGACAGAATTTGTATCAAATCAACATTCGGATGTATGTTTTATACCCAACCTCCACTCTTTCTCTTGACATAAATCAAAAAAATAAGGTAAAACATGTTTTTTAGCATAAGAATTCTTGTTGTTTTCCAAAACACCTCTACCTTTGCAGTGTAGTTGTGAAACTACTAAGATTTTTAGGTATTAGAAAAAGGTAATAACAAAAGAGTAGTATTAGTTTATAAAATTAAGGTATTAGATTTTAAGATTAGTTTTTAGGAAAAAGATTGTTTTGATTAGGTATTAGAAAAAAGTAGTTTTCAGGTAACAGGTAAATTGAGATGCAGAAAAAAGAATCCCATTTATGGGGGATTCTTTAGGTGGGGCGGAGTTATTCGCTCTTTTTTTATTTTATGCCCCTTTATTCTATTTTTTTATATGAGGGGTGAACTTACATACTGAAAAAACAGATATATTTGTAAGTCATATCTATTATAACCAGTTTTTGCAGTAATTTGAAGAGAGTCTTTTATTGTTTGATTAATCTTGTTGCCGTATGAGCGATAAAGATGATTTGATAGTAGCAGGTGTCAACCAGAAAGATAAGGGAATCTGGAGGGACTTTTATAATCGCTATTATGCGGCCTTGTGCTCATATGTCGAGAAAATCCTGTTCCTCACCGATGCCGTAGAAGATCTGGTTCAGGAGGTGTTTATATCCGTGTGGGAAGGTAAGCGTACTTTTTCCGACTCCCGTGAGCTGACTAATTATCTTTATCGTGCCTGCTATAATAATGCACTGTTGTATATCCGCAACCATCAGATTCATGATTCTATATTGAATGGCTTGCCTCAGGAAGAAGATTTTGAAGACGAGGAAATGCTGTATGCTTTGACTGTGAAAGAAGAAGCTATCCGACAACTTTATTTCTATATCGAGGAGCTTCCTGCCGAACAACGCCGTATCATCCTGCTGAGAATTGAAGGACATTCGTGGGACGAAATCGCATCCCGGCTGGGAGTTAGCATCAATACGGTTAAAACTCAGAAAAGCCGTAGCTATAAATTCTTACGCGAGAAGCTGGCAAATTCCAGTTATTCTGTACTTCTTACTCTTATCTTTTATTAAAAACCGGGCTGTGCATCCTTGCTTTTGTGGGGGTGAAGTGACTGTGATGTGGCTTATTTAAGTGGATGAGCCGGTATGTTTAACAGGTAAACAAAGCTTGGTTAGCATTTTTAGTAAGCTATATGTGTTCGTTCCATGTCTGTGTCTTATTGCATTGTATATCAATCAGCTAAGTCCGAAAGTGACGGATGATGATAAAATATGAGTTTCAAACTCCTTGATAAAAGCTAAAAAATACATCATTTTAATAGCGGTAACGGAAAAAAACAAATATTTTTTAAGATGCCTAATTGTCATTTATTGATGGCTGAATTTTGATTCCGAAAAGGGAATGATTTGTTAAATACGTCGTTTTTGTTGCTGAATAATGTCATAATGATAGTTTTTCGTTCTTTTCTGTTTTCGTACGGAGAGTATCTCATAAAAAATAATCATCTTTTTGTCACCCATTTATGGACGTTATGTATAATTATAGTAAAGCAAAGATAAAATCCTCATTAGAAATAGATAAAATTATGAAAAAGTTAGAAAACACATATCAAGATGCCTCTTTGATAAAAAAGGCTCTTTTGGGAGATGCAAGCGACAAAGAGCAGCAGGTGTTGGAACAACGTTTATCTATGCATCCGGAACTGAAAGCCGTGTATGAGAAATTGCAGGATAGTGAGGAATTAAAAGATGCTTTTAATAAGTATAAAGAATATTCATCGGAAAAGGCTTACGAGCATTTCCTTCAACAAATTCAACAAAAAGAGAATTCGTCCGGTGGAAAGATTCGTCGTATCCGGACATGGTGGTATGCTGCCGCAGCAGTGGTAGTACTGGCAGTAGGAATTTCTTTTTATGCCGTGAATCATTATCAGGCAGTGGAGGAGTCCCAGACACGTATCGCGCAAATCAAGCCGGGTAGCAAACAGGCAGGGTTGACTTTGCCCGATGGAAGCACTATTGATGTACAAAAGAAAGATATAAATGTAATAGTAGACGGCGTCCAGGTGAAATACAATAAAGGGGTGCTGTCATATCGACCGACCGTCACAACACAACAACACGAAGAAGAAAATGTCGATGAAAGTCCGGTGAAGTCAAATGAACTGGTTATACCACGGGGAGGAGAGAATACTGTCCTTCTTGCTGATGGAACCACTGTTCATTTGAATGCCGGTTCTAAATTGCTTTATCCGGTCCGTTTTGTCGGAAAGCGCCGAATTGTGACACTGGAAGGTGAAGCCTATTTTGATGTGAGAAAGGATGAGGAACATCCGTTTGTGGTCCGGACTCGTTTCGGAGAAGTAACAGTACTTGGTACGGCATTTAATATCAATGCTTATAATGATGCGGATGCGTGCTATACCACCCTTGTATATGGGAAAGTAAATTTCTCGACACCCGATCAGAATACAATTACGCTGGCGCCGGGTGAACAGGCAGTCGCCTCTTCCCGTGGCATTGAAAAGCGGGTGGTGGATGTCAATGAATATATCGGCTGGGCACAAGGTGTATATGTTTTCAATAACAGACGGCTGGGCGATATCATGAAAACCTTCGAGCGCTGGTATGATGTTCATGTCTATTATGAGAAGGAGTCTCTGCGCGACCTGACTTATAGTGGTGACTTGCAGCGATATGGCACGATCAATACTTTCCTGAATGCATTAGAACTAACCGGCGATATCTACTATAGAATAAACGGAAGAAATATATTGATATATGAGAATGAGTAATATTGAGTTTTGATTTAAAAATTATGAAAAAAAGAAGAGTCTTTATGCTATGTCTTTTTGCATTGAGTATGGTACTCAGTGCATGGGCACTTCCACCTGATGAGAAGAAAGTGACGCTTGATTTGAAGGATGTGCCGATGGAAACATTTTTAAACACGGTAAAACAGAAAGCTGGAATCAACATGCTTTATAACTCTCAGATGTTTAAAGGAGTTGAACCGGTGACTGTAAAAGCTACCAACGAGCCTTGGAAGGAATTGCTGGACCGCGTTCTTTCACCTAAAGGTTTCACTTATGCTACCAAAGATGGTATTGTGGTCATCAAGAAGAAAGATCAGAAGACACGTACGTTGGAAGGTAAAGTGGTGGATGAACAGGGTGGCGAACTACCGGGTGTGACGGTGCTGATACTGGGGAAAGAAAGAAATATCGGAACAATGACTGATGCAGACGGTGCTTTTTCTTTAGGACTTCCTGAAGGAGATGTAACAATTCGTCTTTCCTTTGTAGGCATGCAAACTTTGGAAATATATACTGGCAAGCTCAATCTTGATAAAGTGCATACCTTTAAGTTGAAACCCGATTCAAAGCAATTGGAAGAGGTGGTGGTAACCGGTTATGCAAAGATCAGTAAAAATAGCTTTACGGGTACTTCTGTGACGGTTACGGCAGATCAGTTGATGTCGGTTTCCAAAACAAATGTATTAGGGGCCTTGCAAACGTTCGATCCCTCTTTTCGTATTGCTGAAAATAATTTAGCAGGTTCGAACCCGAATAATGTTCCGGAATTGTATATTCGTGGACGTTCGGGTATTGGAACAACACAATTGGATGCGCAAAGCCTTTCTAAAACATCATTGAAGAACAATCCTAACCTTCCGACTTTTATCATGGTTGGCTTTGAAATCAGCGTGCAGAAATTGTATGATATGGACCCTAGCCGTATTGCAAGCATTACGATCTTGAAAGATGCTGCCGCTACGGCTATGTACGGTTCGCGTGCAGCGAATGGTGTGGTTATTATTACAACAGTAACTCCGAAAGCTGGTAAAGTCAATATCGATTATAACTTTACCGGAACATTGGAATATCCTGACCTAACTGATTATAATATGATGAATGCACGAGAGAAACTTGAAACAGAGGTTGCTGCAGGTTTATTTAAGGCAAATCCAGAACAAGGTTTTAGTGAACAAAGTCGGTTAGATGCACTTTACAACCAAAAACTGAACAATGTAGTTCGTGGAGTTGATACTTATTGGTTATCTAAACCCCTTCGTACTGTATTCAATCACAAACATAGTTTGTATTTGGATGGTGGTACGGAGGATTTGCGTTGGGGAGCTGACTTTTCTTATAATAGTGGAGAAGGCGTTATGAAAGGTTCTTATCGCGACCGTATGGCTGGTGGGTTGTCTTTATCTTATCGACTTGGAGCTTTTCAGGTAAGAAACTATTTTTCATATACTTATACTAAATCTCAGGAGTCTCCTTATGGAAGCTTCTCCGACTATACTTCAAAATTGCCATATGATGAATATATTGATGAGAATGGAAGATATTTGGAGACAACTTATCCTTGGACCGGAGGATCAGGAGAAGTAAACCCTTTGTATGAAGCTACATTGAAGAATTATGATCGAAGTAAGTCTTGGGAATTGATTAATAATACAGAATTGTTGTGGAATATCGACAGTTACTGGTTGTTAAAAGGACAATTTAGTGTTACGAAGTCAAATTCGGATGCACGTACCTTTCTTGATCCGCGTTCAAAGAAGAATGATGATTTGTTAGGCTTAAATAATGTGGTTTCAGGACAGTTGGATATCGCTACTTCCAATAGTTTAAGTTGGGATGCTACTGCTACTTTATCTTATAACAGAAATATAAAGAAGCACAATCTGAATTTTTTGGTAGGTATTAATGCTACTTCAAGTACTGGTGATAGTTTTGGTATTACTTACAAAGGATTTCCGTCTGGCGAATTGTCTTCTCCAGGCTATGGTAATAAAGTCTCTGGATTACCTTCTAACTCGGATAGTAAAAGCCGTCTTTTCGGTGCATTAGGGACATTCAACTATTCATTTGATAATATTTATTTGGCGGACGTTTCTGTACGCTTCGATGGAAACTCAGAGTTTGGTGCTGATCAACGTTTTGCACCTTTCTTTTCCGGTGGTCTTGGTTTGAACTTGCATAATTATAAGTTCATGAAACAGTTTGAATGGATGGACCGTCTAAAGATTCGTGGAACTTATGGTATTACTGGTAAAGTTGACTTCTCTCCCTATGAAGCGCAGACTATTTATAAAGTAGTTACAGACAACTGGTTTAAAACAGGTCTAGGAGCATCATTGATGGCATTGGGAAATAATGGATTGGGTTGGGAAAAGACTCATAACATGGATTTAGGTCTAGATGTTGATATGTTTAAGGGATTACTCCAGATGAACTTTTCATATTATCGTAAGAAAACGGTGGACTTGGTTAATAGTGTTACATTACCTAGTTCTACAGGTTTTACTTCTTACAAAGATAATATTGGTGAGGTGATGAATAAGGGTGTTGAAATCCAGTTGAGAAGTAATATTTTGAATGCAAAGGATTGGTTTGTTGCAGTTTTTGCAAATATGGCTCATAATGAAAATAAAATAACTAAAATCTCAGATAGTCTGAAAGAGTACAATAAGCGCGTACAAGAAAAATATGCGAAATATGATTCTGGAAAAGGAGATTCAAAATATAGTGAGACTTACTTGCAGTATGTAGAAGGTGGTTCTCTGACATCTATTTTTGGTGTGAGATCATTAGGTATCAATCCAGCAGATGGTAAGGAAATTTATCTTCGTCCTGACGGTACAATAACATATGACTGGAATGCGGCTGACCAAGTTGTGATTGGAAACGAAGAGCCAAAACTCCAGGGTACTTTTGGATTTAACCTTCGTTGGAAGCAGTTTTCTCTCTATTCTACCTTTATGTATGAATTTGGTGGACAGCGTTATAATTCTACATTGGTAAGTAAGGTTGAGAATGCACATATTCAAAGTAGTAATGTAGACCGTCGTGTATTGACAGGACGTTGGCAAAAGCCTGGAGATTGTACTCCTTATGGACGTTTACAGACTGATGGTGTAGTTGCAGTGACTCGTCCTACTAGCCGTTTCATCCAAGATTATAATGTGCTGACATTTAACTCTCTTACTTTAGGATATGATTTTAATGCTGAATGGTTGAAGAAAGCGCGTATCGGTCTGTTACGTGTAGAACTTTCAGGAAATGATTTATTCCGTGTTGCTACTGTACGTGCTGAACGTGGTTTGGATTATCCATATTCACGGTCTTTTGCAGCTTCGGTGAAGATGAGTTTTTAATAGTTTAAAGTAGATGAATAATATGAAGAAATTATATACAATATTACTGTTGGCTACAAGTCTGTTTACTACAAGTTGTAGTGATTGGCTGGATGTAGCACCGAGTAATCAGGTGAATGGGGATAAGCTTTTTGAGGTAGGAGATGGATATCGAAATGCTTTGAATGGAATATATTTGAATTTGGGCACTTCTTCTATGTATGGACGAACAATGTCATGGGGATTTATGGATGCTATTGCTCAATATTATCAAACAGATAATAATTTTATACCTAAAAATTCAGCTTATTATAAATCGGCTAAGTTCCAATTTGATGATTCGGATGTGAAAACTTTCATTTCCAATATATGGTCTATTGGTTATAATAATATAGCTAATTGTAATAATTTGATTCTCAATGTTAGCGAAGCTAGTTCTTCTATTTTCAAAGAGGGAGAATTTGAGAAAAATATGATTTGGGGAGAAGCATTGGCACTACGAGCTTTTATACACTTTGATTTACTTCGTTTATTTGCTCCTGCCATATCGAAAGATGATGGAAAGTCTTATATTCCCTATGTAGAGGTATATCCTACCATTGTTCCTCCATATGAAAGTAGTAAAGAGATTCTTTCTAAGATAATTAGAGATTTAAAAGCTGCAAAAGAGATGTTAGCTAAGTGTGATATAACTGATGAACATAAAATTTGGATGAGTACAGGTTATCGTATGTTGGCATCAAGCATACTTTCTAGCGATATTGCTTCTAGTGATGTATTCTTCGCTTATAGAGGATATCGTATGAATTATTATGCTATAGTAGCGGCATTGGCACGTGTATATTATTGGGAAGGAGAATATGAACTGGCTTATAAAGAAGCAAAAGAGGTCGTAGAAGCGACTTATCCATATGGAAGCAAGCCTGAATCCTGTTTTAATTTTGTGGAATACTCAAGCTTAGGTACGAATCTTAAAGACTATAATAGTATTATTATGTGTTTTTTTAATAAAACATTACAAGAAGACTATATACCTTATATTACAAGAGGAAATCAGACACTGTTTATCCTTGACAGTGATAATATCTTTGCTGATAATAAAGAACAGGATCGTCGTTTCCTTCTACAGACAGGTTCTTATAATTCTAATGCATATTCTTTAAAATATGATATTAAGTTGGGACAGGATGGTTCAGATATGGTTCCAGGCATACGTTTGAGTGAGATGTATTATATTATGGGGGAATACTTTGCTCGTAAGGGTGAATATTCTCAAGCTGGCAAAATGCTGGATGAAGTACGTTATGCGAGAGGAATTCTGACTACTAATATGGAGAACAGTATTGGGTCATTGGAAGGATTTCATACAGAGTTATTGAAGGATATGCGTAAGGAGTTTGTAGGAGAAGGGCAAATGTTTTTTCAATACAAACGTATGGATAAGAAACCGGTAGATAATGCAATCTTTGTATTTGATAAACCGGATAATGAAGATGTTTAATGTATGATAATCAACGAAAAAGAAAGATGAAAAAATATATTCTATTTGCTTTAATATCTCTTTGTTTTTGGGGATGTTCGGAAGATGAGATAAAACCTTATCATGGTGGACAATATCTTTATTTTAGCCAACTGAAGGAATTTGGTGATGAGGATTTCGAAGTATCTTTCAATAACTATCCTACTAGTAATGCTATTATTGTGAAGATTGGTCTGGGGCTAATCGGAAAACCGTTTTCAATAGATACACCTTACAAAGTAAGTGTGGTTGCGGAAGATGAGAGTGAAGATAAGATAAAAAATGCCGATCAGAAAAATTATCGTTTGCCTGATAATCCAATGTTTAAAGCTGGACTATCTAATGATACATTGGAGGTTATGCTGTTAAAAACGGAAGATTTGAAAGAGAACGTGAAGTTGTGTTTGAAACTTCTCCCAAATGAGTATTTCGAAGGATCAATACCGGAATACGAACAAATTAAAATTATATTCAATAATATTATTAGTAAACCTTTATGGTGGACCAATGATGTCACGAAGTTGTATTTAGGTACATATTCTAGAAAGAAATATGAAGAGTTTGTAAAATGCACCAATATCTCAGATTTTGGAAAACTAAGTACTGCCGAAAAACGGCAATATGCATTGACATTCAAGTACTACATTGCAGTAAACAATGTAATGGATAAAAATGATACAACTGGTGAGGAGTTTCCGATGGCTGTACCTATTAACTAATTAGAATAGCAATTGAAATATGAAAATAAAGATATTATTTGTTGTAATGTTCCTTTTGATCATCACGTCTTGTTATGAGGATAAGGGAAATTATGATTATAGAGAAATGAACGATATCGAGATTTCTGTAGAGACTGAAAGTTCTTCGTATGCGTTAGGAGATAAAGTGACATCAAAACCAAAATTGGTTTTCACTTTAGGAAAAGAATCCTCTGATTTATCATATGAATGGACGTTTGATGGACATGTCATAGCTGATACTAGAGATCTAGAGTGGGTAGCTGATACAATTGCTAGTACTAAAGAACTGAGGTTGGCTGTAATGGATAATAACACAGGAGTTACCTATTTTGGTTCCACGTACATTTCTGTTTCTTCTGCTTATGCCTCTAATGGTTGGGTAGTACTTTCTGAGAAAGAAGGTATCAGTACTTTAGCTTTTTTGAGAGAACAGACTGAAGAGGGAATATTAAAGCCTGTTGTTACACGTGATATTTATCAAATGATTAATGGTGTACCGATGGGAACACAGCCTGTTTCTATGTATCCTCACTGGACAGAGCGCTGGGATGGAGAAGATAAAACCAGTTGGCTATGGGTAGCACAGAAGGGTGGTCAAGGAGCTGTTGATATATCAGGTAGCAGTTATAAGCAAGAAGGGATATTGTCTCAAATGTTCCTTAGTAAATCATATCCAGAAGGATTTGTTCCGGTAGGTGTTATTGATATGCAGTTTCTCACAATGGCAATTGGTGAGGATGGAACTATTTATACCCGCGTTAAAGATAGCAATTTATTGTTTAACTCTAGTAATTTCCTTGACCGACCATTAACATCTGATGAAGAAGGCAAGGTAAAAGTGGATGGTAGCATGATTGCTTATGCTCCTTTTGATGAACATGGAGGTATGGTTCTTTATGATAAAAATTCTTCGCAATATTTGCATATTGCTGATTATAAGAGTTGGCAAGGTTATAACTATTCTGGAAAGGTACTACCTTTGAAGGTGGAGGAGTATGAGTATGGTCCTTCTGATGCTAGGTTAGATAACATGAAGGATTATTCTGTATACTTTGTAGGCGCTAGTTTAGTTGATTGGGGAGATGTCTCTTATATGTCTATTATTAAAGATAAAGCTGGCAGGTTCTATATACAGAAATTTACGGTAGAAGCTTATGGAGGAGGTAGTTCTGTCACTAAAGTTGGCGCTAGCTTTACATCTCAAAGTGAGATTGAGGGGCTAAGTTCAGTAATTGACGGAACGTCCAAAAATTGCTTTTATCTTTGCCGCAATCAAGATAAAGCTCCTTATCTTTTTATAAGTAAAGGAGAGACTCTTTATTTTTATTATACGGATGGAAATAAGATATATACATGTGCCCAGTTTGATTCTCCAATTACTTCAATTGATGCTGAATGCTTTAATAACAAATATATTATAGTGGGTTTGGAAAATGGAGATGTTTATATTTTGAAAGGAGATGATGATAATTCGGATTATACTCTAAAAAAATATGTGATCCAACAGAATAAAGTAATTCAGGTGAATGATGCCGAAAATAAATTTGTGTTATTCCATGAAAAAGATTTTGGACGAATAATTCAAGTTCGTTATAAATGGAAAGAATCTTGGAATGAATCATTTAGTTAAAACTTTAAAACGATAAAACCTTGAAAAAACTGTATTTACTTCTTCTGGTTGCACTATGTGGGGCGATGATCAGCCCCGCTGTGGCTAAGAAGAAAAACAAGAAGAAAGCTTCCACCGAAGCGACTACAAAGAAAGAGAAGAAGGAAACCAAGTACGACAAACTGTTTAAAGACAAGAAAGTCACCACGGCTAAAGGTTTCATTACTCTTCACAAGTTGGACAATAAAATTTACTTTGAATTGCCGATTAAGGTGATGAATCGGGATATTCTACTTGGTTCTACCATCGTGGAAACGACCGATAACCAGTTCGGCTGTGTAGGAGAGAAGTCAGGTGATCCTTTTCTGATTCGTTTTGTGCAACGCGACTCAACTATTACATTGCGTCGTGTACAGGCAGGTCAGTTCTCTGAAGATCGTGAAATCAAGAAGCGCTTGGTAAGCAGTACCATGCCGGCAATCGCTGAAACATTCGAGATCAAAGCATATAATAACGATAGCACGGCAGTGGTATTCGATATGACAGACTATCTGCTGAGCGATAAAAAGAACCTTTCTCCGTTCTCACCATATTCAATGATGGAGATGATGGGAGCCGATATTAGTAAGGATTTTGAGAAGGAAAGCTCATTTATTCAGGGAGTCAAAGGCTTTGAGGATAATGTGAGTATACGTTCTTTACTGACCTACAAAATCAGCGTGGGTATGAAGGGAAATTATGCAGTGAAGAAAATGCCGTTTACTGCGGTTATGAATCGTAGCTTCATTCTGTTGCCTGAACAACCGATGCGTCCCCGTTATGCTGATCCACGTATTGGTATTTTTGAACACTCTGTAGTAGAATTTGCTTCCGAAGGTCGTGGGTTGCGTACTCGTCACATTGCTCACAGATGGAATCTGGAGCCATCGGATTCAGCAGCCTATCTCCGTGGCGAACTGGTAGAGCCGAAGAAACCTATTGTTTTCTACATTGATGATACTTTTCCGTTGAGTTGGAATAAATATATCCATAAAGGAGTTGAAGTATGGCAGAAAGCATTTGAGAAGATCGGTTTTAAGAATGCCATCATTGCAAAAGATTTCCCGAAAGATGATCCGAACTTCGACCCGGAGAATATCAAATATTCCTGTATACGTTATGCTCCGTCTACGGTGGCCAATGCGATGGGACCTTCTTGGATAGATCCGCGTTCCGGAGAAATCATTAATGCATCTGTTACGGTATTCCACAATATTGTGCAGTTGGTTCAGTACTGGCGTTTTCTGCAGACTGCCCCGGCAGATAAAGAAGTTCGTGATGTAGTGTTGCGTGAAGACTTATTGGGAGACTGTATCGCTTACGTGCTTTCTCATGAGGTAGGACACACTCTGTCTCTAATGCATAATATGGCGGGTTCTTCTTCCATTCCTGTAGAATCATTGCGTGATCCGAAATTTACTCAGGAGTATGGAACGACTTATTCTATCATGGATTATGCACGTAATAACTATATAGCACAGCCGGGCGATAAAGAGAAAGGGGTACGTATGACACCTCCTGAACTTGGTGCTTATGATTATTATGCGATCTCCTGGTTGTATAAACCAATATTTGAGGCGAAAACATCTGAAGAAGAAATTCCTATACTGGACAAATGGATCAGTGAGAAATCGGGTGATCCCAAGTATCGTTATGGTAAGCAGCAGTTTAAACGTCGCTTCGATCCGAGTTCCGTAGAAGAAGATTTGGGAGATGATCCTGTG
>OGMU01000707.1_pt1 | contig 12894 bp, 10 predicted proteins | sample 1573331 | NCBI WGS metagenome assembly OGMU01 (sample SAMEA2581990, study PRJEB24529) | metagenome | biome: Human gut stool | place: China | collected 2011
AAAAGCCGGGGATACGGTAACGGTACGTCTGGTCGGAAGCAATAATCCGGGACTTTCGACATTTGCAGCAAGACTGGCATATGACGATTCTGATCTGGAATATGTAGGAACCACATGGGCAAATACGATTTCTTCGGATTCGGGAAATATTGAGCTGGTTTCCCCGGTTACGGAAAATAATCAGCAGGCACTTAATCTTTCGGCAATTTTAAATAAGACTTATTCCCAGAATGAAACCATTGCCACGGTTACCTTTAAGGCGAAAAATGCATATACAACGATGCCGGTTACCCTGACAGTGCGTGAAGTGACGGATGCAAGTTACAATCCGGTTACGGTTACAACGGTTGTGGATGCTTCTGCAGGACAGACACAGAGCCAGTCACAGTCCCAGAGCACTTCCCAGAGTCAGTCGTACAGTCAGGATGACACAGAGTATACAGATGATATAGATGATACAGACGATACGGACGATACGGACGATACCGATTCGTACGATGATACAGACGATATGCAGGATTCCCAGAGCAGCAGTGGGAATACACATAAAACTTCATCGAACAAAAAGAATAACAGTGGAAATACATCAAAAAACGGAAACCGGACAGATGCAACACCAAAGACAGGTGCGGTTGATCTGCGGATGGTATTTGGAGCAGCAGTAATTGTTTTTTTACTGGCAGCAGCAGGCTGCATCCGTTTCCTGAATAAAAAGAAAGAGTAAATTATGAATTATGCTGGAATTAAGTATTGTGACATCGCAAACGGTCTCGGCTGTCGGACGGTACTGTTTGTATCCGGATGCCGCAATGCATGTAAGGGCTGTTTTCAGCCACAGACATGGGATTTTACCTATGGAGAATGTTTCGATGAGCAGGTACAGCAAAAGGTGCTTGATTCACTGAAACCGGAGTATATAGAGGGAATGACCCTGTTGGGAGGAGAGCCGTTTGAGGAAGAAAATCAGGAGGCTCTTCTTCCTTTTATGAAAAAAGTAAAAAGTTTGTATCCGGATAAGAATGTCTGGGCATTTACCGGATATATATATGATAAAGACCTGATTTTGGGAGGCAGAAAACATACGAAAGACACGGATGACCTGCTTTCCCTGATCGATGTACTGGTGGACGGTCCATTTATTGAGGAACAGAAGGATATTACGCTCAAGTTCAGGGGATCGGTCAATCAGCGCATTCTTGACTTGAAAAAAACCATGGAAAGTGGCAAAATAGTTAAGTTGATGGAATAGTTATGAAAACGAGGATGGATACATATGAAAAAGCATATTAATGCATTGTTGGGATTTGTCTGTTATACAATCGGTGTGATTGCAGCAGCATATTACGGGTTGTGGAAGATGCTTGTGCTTCCGCTTCATACTCTGGCAGTTTCTTTTCTGGCAGGGGATCTGAATATCACACTGCTTGCGGTATGTGTTGTCAAAATACTTTTTTCAACAACGATGGCAGGATTGATCTGGTGCATTGGCTATATAGCCTATAATCACTTTAAAGGCACACAGGATCCGGACTGGGAAACTATGGAGAAAGAGTACATGGCAGAAAAAGAAGAGAAAGAGAGGCAGGCATCGTGATTTTACGGGTTCCGGAATATTATGAGAAATTTTCCTGCATTGCATCCCGCTGCAAGGACAGTTGCTGTGCAGGCTGGGAAATTGACATTGATGAGGATTCCTATGCATATTACAACAGTGTGGAAGGTAAATTTGGCAAAAGACTCAAAGAAAGTATGTATGAGGCCGATCCGGATGATGATGGCGGTGGATACCGTTTTAAGCTGAAAGGGAAGAAACGCTGTGCCATGCTCAATGACCATAATCTCTGTGATCTTTATACAGCACTTGGGGAAGAGGCTCTGTGTGAAGTGTGTACAGAATATCCGCGTTTTTCCCTGATTTACGGAGATGTGGAGCAGAAAGCACTGAGTCTTTCCTGCGAGGAAGTCGGACGGATTCTGTTTGAGCGGACAGAACCGGAAAAGCTGGTGGATATAGAGCTGCCCGGAAATTGCGATGACGGTGAGGACGATCCGGCATATGTTGCGTTCATGGAATGGGTGCAGCAGGAGTCGGTGAATATTCTGCAGAATCGTACCCATAATATTCCGGAGCGCATGAGAGAGTTTCTGGCGTGGTGTGACCGTGTACAGACCGTGATCAATTATGCACAGGCAAAAGAGGATATGTCGGTACTGGCAGACTGGAGATACGAAGATGCCGGTCATGAACTTCGGGAGTGGGAGCAGAAAAATATTGAGGGAAAAGAGAAGCCGGTTCGTGCACTTTCTTATGAAGATTTCGAGGAACGTTTTGCGGTTTTTGCCGATATGGAAGAGCTGGATGAGGAATGGGTTCACACCAAGGAAGAATTCGAAAAGCTGTATCACGAAGATACCTATGAGGCATTTCTGACAGAATATATGCGATCATCGGATTATTCGGAACTTGGCTATGAACATCTTCTGGTTTATTTTGTGTATCGTTATCTGATGAATGCGATATATGATTATGATATTTTATCCTATGCCAAAATGATTGTGATGGCAACCCTTGTGGTAAGAGATATGGATGCGGCACGTTTTTACAGAAACGGTGGCAAATTCACAATGTCTGACCGTATTGACGTAGCGCGTATTTTCTCAAAGGAAGTGGAACATTCCGAAGGAAATGCACAGGATCTGAAAGAAATGTGTATGATGGAAGAAATTGCGAAAGTGGATGCACTTTGCAGACAGATTTAAACGTTTATAACAGAGATAAAACAGGCATCTGGCGAACCCCGGATGCCTGTTTTGTATTATGCTTTATTTGTCTAACAGATCGGTATAGAAATCTGCGTAATCCTTGCGGTTGTCCTTGCAAAAATCAATGGCAGCAGATGGATGCTGGTTCAGACGTCCGGTCAGCAGATACGGAATATCATATCCCCATACGGCACCGGTTTCTTTGAGCGGCAGCATATAGTCTTCTAAGAACCGGAGTACCGGGAATACATTGTATTTCGGATTTTTCAGAAAACTCAGAAGCAGTTCCATGGCACAGTTTCCGGCACCCCGTCCCATGGACATCATGGTAGCATCTAAAAGACTGACACCGTGGGAGAGTGCTTCAATCGTGTTGGCAAAGGCAAGCTGCTGGTTATTGTGTGCATGCATACCGATGTATTTGCCGTATTTTTCTCCAAGTTCGGTGTATTTATCTGCAATCGCACGGATCTGTTCCGGGTAAAGAGCACCGTAACTGTCCACGATATAAATGCCATCGGCGCTGCTTTGACCGACCATTTCAAGTGCCTGGTCAATATCGGATTCTTTGGCATTGGAGATTGCCATGATATTACAGGTTACCTCGTAGCCCTTTGCCTTGGCATCTTCAATCATTTCGATTGCAGCAGGCATCTGGTGCACGTAAGTTGCCACACGAACCATGTCAATTACACTGTCTTTTTTGTCAATGATATCTTTTTTGTAATCGCAGCGTCCGACATCTGCCATGACGGAAATCTTCATATCGGAGTTGTTGTCACCAACGATCTCACGGATGGATTCTTCATCACAGAACTTCCACTTGCCGAATTTATTTACGTCAAACAGCTCCTTGGAAGCTTTATAACCAAACTCCATATAGTCAACGCCGGCCTTTACATTGGTGCGGTAGAGTGCGTTGATAAAGTCATCGGAGAACATAAAGTTGTTTACGAGTCCTCCGTCACGAATGGTTGCGTCCAATACACGAATATCGGAACGTGCTGTCATTAAGTCTCCTTTTTGAGCCATTTTTGTTTCCTCCTTGTGGTTCTTTGAATCTTTTACACTTTAACGCTTCGACGCGTGTGAGTATATAATAACACAATTCGATAAAAATGCAAGCAAAAACTTTACTTTTTTCCAGTCTCCTAATATAATTAAATCGGGTGAAAGCCCGAAGGAGGAGAAAATGATATACTTATTAGGAACATATGAACACGCACTGGTTGCTTTTATCGGTGTTTTATTTGCTTTTGCAGTGACCTGTATTGCAATTGCAAAATTAAACGGATATCTGCCGAAGGACATGGGAAGACAGTATGCACATGATGGAGCTCTTTCCGCAGGGAAACCAAGAGGTGCGGGTATTATTTTTGTGTTGACTTTTGTTGTTTCCGCATTGTTGTTTGGCAAAATGAATAAGGAAATTATCATTTATCTGGTGCTGATCGTCATCGAAATGTTCACCGGATTCTTTGATGATGCCGCAGAAAAACCATGGGGAGAGTATTTAAAGGGAATTCTGGATCTGGCGGTGGCAGTCGTTGTAGCCATTTCCTATCTGCATTACAATTCCAGTGAGATCACCATTGCCATTACGGGAACGACCATCGTGATTCCACCGGTTGTATTTGCCATTCTGACCGTTATTCTGGTGTGGGTTTCCATCAATGTTACCAACTGTTCGGATGGTGTGGACGGATTGTCGGGAACACTGACCATTATCACGTTGATGAGTGTGTTTGTTCTTGACAATATTTTAAAAGTCAATGATTCTTTCAATTACTGTATTTTACTGTTTGCGGTATGTCTGCTGGGATATCTGTGGTATAACGCAACACCGAGCAAGCTTCTTATGGGAGATGCCGGATCACGTGCAATGGGTATTTTTATTGCCATTGCGGTATTGAAGATGCACAGTCCGTTTATGTACCTGCTGGTTGCTGCGGTACTTATCGCAGACGGTGGTCTTGGTCTGGTAAAGGTTTCACTGCTTCGGTTTTTAAAGATACATATTCTGAAGAATACCATCACACCGATCCACGACCATGTAAGAAAAAAGGGTGGGTGGTCCAATGCCCAGGTGGTATTTCGTTTTGCTATCATTCAGATTGTAATTTCACTTGCAGCAATTTATCTGGTTATGATTTAAGTTGTAGTTATAATTGGAGGCTTTATGCGTTTTGTTTCCATTGAAGATGCCAGACCGGGAATGTGTCTTGCGTATGATTTATATGATTCCATGGGACGTACCATGGTGGGAAGTGGCTGTGAACTGACGGCTTCCTATATCAATAAACTAAACGAATACGGATTTAGCGGTATTTATATCGAGGATGAACAGTCGAAAGATATTTACATCGAAGCAACAATACCGGAAAAACTGCGCCAGGAAGGGTTTAAATGTGTGCAGGAGAATGATATTGACCGTTGTGCCGAGATTGCACAACAGATTGTGGAGAATCTTTTGTCCAGAAAAAATGTGTGTCTGGATATGACAGATCTGCGCTCATACGATGATTATACATATGCACATTCGGTGAATGTTGCGGTGCTCTGCTGCGTGATCGGTATGGGGATGGGAATGAGTGAACGCGATCTGAATTATCTGGTTACAGCGGCTCTTTTGCATGATCTTGGAAAACTTGCCATTCCAAAGGAAATACTAAACAAACCGGGCAGGCTGACACCGGATGAATACCAGCTGATGAAGACCCATTCGACCCGTTCGTACCAGCTGCTTTCGAAGCGCTGGAATATTTCGGCGCATATCAAGCAGACGGTACTTCTTCATCATGAAAATGTAGATGGAAGCGGATACCCACAGGGGCTGATGGGAGATGAACAGTCACTCTCCGTAAGAATTGTACATGTGGCGGATGTGTATGATGCGCTGACATCAAGACGTCCGTATAAGAAACCATATTCTCCTTATGAGGCAGTAGAATATCTCATGGGAGCCTGTGGCATCATGTTTGACAAAAACGTTGTGGAAGTGTTTATGGAACGTGTCCCACTGTTTCCGAGAGGGACGGAGGTAAACCTGTCGGACGGACGTAAGGGACTGATCTATGAAAACAAGGGACCGCATAATTTGCGTCCGGTTCTGAATATGCCGGATGGAACCAAACTGGATCTGATGGAAAATAAAAACTTAAATGTTACGATTCTTCCACCGGAATATCTTGATACGGTTTCTCCAGATTCGGAAGAGCCGGGAAGAAAGAAGATGGTTCAGGAAACTGCCAGAAAAAAAATCATGATCGTAGATGATATGAAGACTAATCTGGATGCCATGCGTGGAATTCTCGAGGATGAGTATACCGTCATTCTCTGTAAATGCGGAAAACAGGCATTGCATTATCTGGAACACAATGAGTTTCCGGATCTGATCATTATGGATGTTGATATGCCGGAAATGAACGGAATCGAGACTACCATGAGAGCAAACAAGCTCACAGGGGGCAGGATACCGGTTCTGTTTGTCACGGCCATGTGTGATGCGCATACGGTAATGACCTGTCGGAGACTGCATGCGGCAGGATATATTGTGCGGCCATATAAAGCCATTTATATCAAATCCGAAGTAGAGCGGATATTTAGTGGTTGGAGGTAAAACGGATATGGGACTGGTTTTCCATCTGATCTGTCTTTTTTTTACACTGTTTGTATTACAAAGTTATGTCAGCAGCGGGTTTCACGCAAGGGAACACCGGCTGCTGCCGTTGGTTTTAGGGCTGATTGCACTGAACAGTTTTTATCGCATTACCTATTATGTTACGGGAGAGGCACAGACACTTCGTATACTGACAGATTTACTGGCCATTCACATGCTGTATCTTATGATTCATTATGTGGGTGATTTTATGAAATTCCAGCTGAAACTCAGGACGGAAGTGATTTTGTTCTGCAGTCTGGTGCTGTTTAATTCCATGTTGATTATACGTGCTGCGCAGCGCGAGACGTATCAGGATGCGTTTCGGATTGCGCTGCTTTGTTATACGGGAATTCTTCTGGGGCTGGCTACTTATGTGAGAGTGAAAAGCGAGGTTTCTGTCTGGGAGGGACATGTAAATGATATGTTGTATCTTGGCATGGCACTTCCGGGAGTTGCAATGTTGTTTCGCGCAGTTACGCCGAAAGCGGAAGAATTTCTGGTGCCGGGAGCTTTTGAAATTTCCTGTCTGATTGTCTTTTATCTGATGATGACGGGAAGATTATCCAATGTGACGAACATTATCCGGGAAAACTTTTATAATATCAGTGATATCCCTACGTTTTTGTTTGACAACAGAATGCGTTACCGGGATGCCAATGCCAGTGCCAGACGATGGTTTCCGGAAATTGTGGGGGAACTGACGGACGATCCGCAGGAGTACCCTTTTTATACCAAAATGATGCGTTGGAGTAAAGACCCGGATCAGGATTATGTGGTTCAGTGGAAAGAAAGTTATTGCAGGTGTCAGCTGCATCCGGTCTGCAGTGAAAATGTGGTGAGAGGATATATTCTTACTCTGCTCGACATCACACAGCAAAAGAAGGAAACGGTTCTGATGGAGGATCTGAAAAAGAAAGCAGAAGAACAGTCATTTTTAAAAAGCCGTTTTCTGGCATCGGTCAGTCATGATCTGCGCAGTCCGCTGCATGCGATTATCGGAGGTTCGGACATTTTAAAAAGGCAGAATCTTCCGGATGAGAGCAAAAACATTCTTGAATATATCCGTATCGCGGGAAATAATCTGCTTGAACAGGTGGATACCATCCTTGCATATTCGAAGCTGGAAGCAGGAATGTTGACGCTCAAAGACAAAACATACAATTTTTATGAGATGATCGAGGAACAGGCCCGTCTTTGTCTGCTGAATATCCGGGAAAAAGATATCGTATTTACCGTGAGGTTTCTGGACCGGTTTCCGCAGCAGGTAAGCGGAGACAGTATACGTGTGGCACAGATTTTTCAGAACATTTTATCGAATGCCTGCAAGTTTACGGAACAGGGAACGATCACGCTGTCACTCCACTGTAAGATGGAAGAAGGACAGGTATGGTTTGACGGCTGTGTGGAAGATACCGGCGTGGGAATGACAAAGGAAAAACTTGCACAGGTATTTACGGAATATGTTTCGTTCTCCGAGGATATGGGGGTAGAGGGCTTTGGCCTGGGTCTGTCAATTGTCAGACAGCTCGTAGAAATGATGCATGGCTGGGTAAGAGCAGAGAGTGATCCGGGAAAAGGGACACGCGTATCTTTTGGGTTTTATCAGAAACAGGTTATGGCTGAGATATCAGAGCCGAGAAACATCGGACGGGAAATATTAAAAGAACAGAGTGATCCGCAGGTTGAAGAAATACAGCCGAACTGGATTTATCCGCGGGCACGTGTCCTTCTGGTGGATGATATGGAAGCAAACAGGGTGATTTTTCAGGAACTTGCGGCTCCATGGAAGTTTATACTGGATCTGGCGGTGTCAGGAGAAGAAGCTGTACAGATGGTAAAAGAACGGGAATACCAGATGATCATTCTGGATCAGATGATGCCGGGAATGTCCGGATTTGAGACGGCGGATCAGATACAAAGATACAGTCATGCACCGCTTGTTCTTATGACAGCGGATATTTCTGACGAAGTGAGAAGCCGTTCCATCCGGCATGGATTTACCGATTTTATGCCGAAACCGATCCGGCTGCAGCGGATGAGGCAGGTTTTAGAAACCGGAATTCCGGTCAGATACAGGGAACTTCCGAATCCGGTCGATGCGTCAAAGAAGGCGAAAGCCACAGGGCAGAGGAACGCTGCGGATATCCGTACGCTGGAATCTTATTGGAAAGAGGTGGAGGGTTTACTTCCGAAACTTCCGGAATATGTCCAGCGGGATCTGCATATGTTTCAGACAAAAGTTCATGGAATCAAAGGGATCAGCCGCCAGATTGGAAAAGAGGAGATTGCCCAGCAGGCAGAAATTATGGAGATGGCGGCAAAGACCGAAAACCGTGCCTTTATAAACCGGAATCTGCATATCTTCTTAGAGCAGCTGCGGGGGACGGTGAAAGAAATAAAACAGGAGACCAAAGATTTACCGGAGAGTGGTCACATACTTCGGCAGGGAAAACTCCCCATGATGGATGAAGAGCAGCGACGACTGTGCTGGAAAGGGTTAAAGTATGGATTTGATACCTATGATATTGCACAGATTGAGGAGAATATAAAGATACTTTCCGAACATGAATTACCGCCGGAAGAAAAAGAAAGGCTTCCCGTGGTAAGGGAAGCCTATGAAAATCTGGATTATGAAATTGGAAGCAAAGCCTGTATGTTTTAGACACGGCGGCGCAATAACGCATAGAATTTTTCAATATGGAAAGGTTTTCCCTGAACCGCCTGGACTTTCAGGCGGTTTTCTTCATTGAAACCTACCAGAATGTTGTGATTGGCCTCTGCCAGGTAATCCATAATACCGTCAATATCGGATTTGGTATTTTTCGGACAGTTTACATACATATGTTTGTTTGCGGTAATATGCATGGTATAAGAGATGCTGAAATGATACCAGAGCATTTTGTGGAGCGTCGAATGTTTATAGATCCACAGAATCTCCTGAATAGGCACAATGGCATTTCCATATGGTGATGTCATGATAAAATAATGTTCGGTGATAAACATATCCTCCGTTGCCAGCTGTGGAAGTGTTGCAAGTTCTTCCTCGGCCTCGGCGAGAATCTGACCCGGATGTCCGAAGACGATCAGGTTCTGGCACGGTGGGGAAAGCACCGGGAACCGGATATAGACCATACAGATCAGAAGATACAGGACGGTATAAATCATGGAACCGAAATACGCGAAGAATAAAATGCGCGTCGTGGTTAAATGATAGTCAGGCTCACTGAAATAATACGAAGACAGCTGATTGCGGATACCGGTTTCGGTCCAGTTCAGGTCAGAGGAAAGCTGGGACAAAAGTGCCAGATAAGATTCTTTTCCTTTGACGATCCGGCCGGTGACGGTCAGACGGTCGATCGTAGGGAGTCCTTCCTCACATGTATGCGGGGTAAGGAGAATGATGCTGCAATTATTTTTCTGTGTGGTGTAATAATAATATCCGCGGGTCTGGCCATAGGTTTCACAGGTATATCCGCTGAATTTCAGATCTGTGAAGGTCATGCGTACATAACGGTGATGGTTCTTGTAGGCGTCCGCAATTTTGGGATTGTCGGAAAGCTGTGCAGGGCGCAGCATGGCACCCAGTGGAAATACGATCCAGAGAACTGCAAGTAAAACCAGATATATCATTGGAGAAAAAAGTCTTCTGCGATAGAAGGCCTGAATATTTTTGGAAATATAATGTTCGTAGCTGTCAGGCATGGAAAATCCTTTCTGTAGTTCAACTTATGCATTCAGTATAAAGGTTTCGGGAAGAATAATCAACCTTGCTTTTGCCATAAAAACTTGCTAAACTATGATACAAAGCAGGAGGAAAAGAATGGACGCGTATACGGGTTTTGCGCAGGTTTATGACCTGTTTATGGATAATGTGCCCTATGATGAATGGTGTGCATATATTTGTGAGACATTAAAAAAGCATGGAATTGCAGACGGACCGGTGCTGGATCTGGGATGCGGAACCGGAGAACTGACCCGGAGACTGGCTGCCTGTGGGTATGATATGACCGGTGTGGATGTTTCTGTGGATATGCTGCAGAAAGCCATGGAAAAGCAGACAGATCCACCGATTCTTTATCTGCTGCAGGAGATGCAGACACTCGAACTGGATGGATGTGTGCGGGCAGTCTGCTGTACCTGTGACTGTGTCAATTATGTACTTGAGCCACAGGAACTTTCCGATGCATTCCGGCGGGTTGCCGCCTGTCTGGAAAGCGGTGGAGTATTTATCTTTGATATGAATACCGCCTATAAATACGAACAGCTTCTCGGAGATCACACATTTGCGGAGAGCAGGCAGGAAGGAAGTTTTATCTGGGAAAATTATTATGACGAAGAGACCAGAATCAATGAATATGACCTGACACTGTTTATCCCGGAAGCGGGAGAGCTGTACCGTCGATATGCGGAAACACACTATCAGAGAAATTATAAGGTGGAACAGATAGTGGATTTCCTGCAGCAGGCGGGATTGGTCTGTGAAGGAATGTATGATGATTACACCGACGCCGGGGTCAAAGCCGACAGTGAGCGTATCACATTTGTTACAAGAAAAGAATAAAGGAGAAATGATACATGGCAGATTATATTGTTAGAGCAACCGCAGCAGGTGCCGCAATCCGGGCATTTGCAATTACATCGAGGGATCTGGTGGAGACCGCCAGACAGGATCACAATACGTCCCCGATCATGACGGCAGCCCTGGGACGTCTGTTGTCCGGCGGTGCGATGATGGGAACAATGTTAAAAGGGGAAAAGGATCTTCTGACCCTGCAGATTCAGTGCAGCGGTCCGGCCAGGGGACTTACCGTTACTGCGGACGCCAATGGACATGTCAAGGGATTTGTCAATAATCCGATTGTGGAACTTCCGCCAAACAAAGACGGACATTTAAATGAAGGGGGCGCGCTGGATCTCGGTATTTTGAGCGTCATCAAAGATATGGGACTAAAAGAGCCATATGTGGGACAGTGTCAGCTGCAGACAGGAGAGATTGCAGAAGATTTAACCTATTATTTTGCAACTTCCGAGCAGATTCCGTCTGCGGTAGGATTGGGCGTGCTGATGAACAAAAACAACACGGTGCGTCAGGCCGGCGGATTTATTATTCAGCTTATGCCGTTTACGAGTGACGAGATCATTGAAAAACTGGAAAAGCGTATTGCAGAGATCGATTCTGTGACTATGATGCTGGAGCGAGGACTGACACCGGAAGGAATTCTCGAAGAAATTCTCGGAGATTTCGGCTTGGAAATCACCGACAAAATTCCGGCAGCATTTGTCTGTGACTGTTCCAAGGAGCGGGTATCCCGCGCACTTTCGACGCTCAGCAAAAAAGATATCGATGACATCATCAATGATGGGGAGAGCATCGAGGTAAAGTGCCAGTTCTGTAATAAGGCATATGAATTTTCCGTAGAGGAATTAAAGGAGTTGAGAAAGTGAGACAGGGATTTGTAAAAGCAGCTGCAGTCACACCGAAAATTAAAGTGGCAGATACAAAATACAATGCAGAACTGATTCTGGATATGATGAAAGAAAGTACCCGGCAGGGAGCAAAGATTGTAGTTTTTCCGGAACTTTGTCTGACCGGCTATACCTGTCAGGATCTGTTTTTGCAGGAACGTCTGCTGCAGGGCGCAAAGGATGCGCTGATGAAATTAGTAAAAGAGAGTGCTTCACTGGACGCCATTTTTTTCGTGGGACTTCCCTTTGAAATCCTTGGAAAATTATACAATGTGGCGGCAGTGTTTTCCCATGGAGAAGTGCTTGGACTTGTACCGAAGAGTTATCTGCCGAATTACAATGAATTTTATGAGGCGAGACATTTCGTATCCGGAGCAGAGCTTGCGACAGAGGTGGTTCTGCCGGACGGAAGCTGTGTTCCTGCGGACCGGGATCTGCTTTTTGTCTGTGAGCAGATGCCGAAACTCAGAATCGGTGTGGAACTGTGTGAGGATCTGTGGACACCGAATCCGCCGAGTATCTCCCATGCACTGGCGGGGGCGTCTGTTCTGGTGAATTTGTCGGCTTCGAATGAACTGACCGGCAAAGACAGTTACCGCAGGGAACTGGTAAGTGGCCAGTCTGCACGTCTTCTTGCGGCATATATTTATGCGTCAGCGGGAGAGGGAGAGTCTACACAGGATCTGGTGTTCTCCGGGCACAACATCATTGCGGAAAACGGACAGATTCTTGCGGAATCCAAGCGTTTTGGACATGGCATCCTGTATTCGGAGATTGATGTGGAACGTCTCTGTGCACAGCGCCGCAGAATGACAACTTTTGTCACTGAGGATCAGACACATACCGAGATTCTGTTCTCTTTAAAAATAGAAGAAACAAAACTGACGCGGTTTATTGATCCGGCACCGTTTGTGCCAACAGACAGACAGAACAGGGAAAAGCGTTGTGATGAAATTCTGATGATTCAGGCAATGGGACTAAAAAAACGTCTGGAACATACCGGA
>OGMU01000714.1_pt1 | contig 12824 bp, 9 predicted proteins | sample 1573331 | NCBI WGS metagenome assembly OGMU01 (sample SAMEA2581990, study PRJEB24529) | metagenome | biome: Human gut stool | place: China | collected 2011
GTCCCATTTCACCGCGGCGATACTGCGTACGGAGCCAAAATGTGCCGACAATACCGAAAAAGACATTCACCAGCATAAAACCGACAAGAGCTATTTTCTTCTTCAGATTGTCTATACTGCTTTTCAGTATAACCGGACGTTGTTCCTCCAACGGGATGACACTCGATACATACAGGTTATTCACTGACAGCCGTTCACCCATTTTCTCCAGGAAACTATCCATATCTTCCATACGAAACCCGTTTCTCATGCGGACCAGACAGTCCATATTTTGAGGCTTTGCATCGGAAGCTGATTTGGCAATATCTTCGTCGGTCCTCATCAAATAATAGAAGCAAGGTTTGCTTTTCACATATTCGTTCTGACGGATGGGAGAGGTAACGGCAGCAACCGTTTCGGAAGTCGTACTCTTGGAACCCCATTTCACCTGCTTACCTTTGCCGGACCGCCCTTGGAAGAAATCAGTCTCCATATCCCCCGATATGACAATATCGCCTGTACTTTCCTCCACGATCGAACGTATCGGACGGCCCTCCCTGTCACTAATCCGCAAGACATCGAAATAAGAAACAGTCACATTAAACATCTGGTAATAATTGGCCTTTACGCTTGTATCAGCATCCGCCCGTACCAACTGGGACCAACTGTTCGACCAGGTATACGGACAAGAATTCATCGCCAAACATATTTCATCCACCTGCGGAGCCCGACGGATGTTGTCAACCAAACGGACCAGATCTTCTCCATCGGTAGTCGTAAGCAACGAATCCGGGACATATCCCGGTATTTCAGGGCTCATCTTGCCGATATTCACCTTATAAACATTCGTTATATCGAAGCCCAACGGCTTGTAATAGGTATACAGATTCACTAACAAAGAATCCATCATAATACATAACACGGCAAAAACCAATAATAGTTCCACAAATATCCAACCGTTATTCCGCCGTTGATGCCAGATTATTTTCAATATGTGCTTGATCATCGTCTTCTTAATTTATAAGTTAAACTATTCTCCGTCTTTCAGGGATATGACAATTTTCTGACGGGCAATGCGCATCGCCGGTATGCCTGCCGAAAGCAGATTCAGCAGTAAGCTGAAAAACAAAGCCAATAAAAACACAGCCGGCTGGAAAATCATATCCCCGCTTAAAGCCGTATCACGGCTTTGTAGCAAAAAATCTTTGCAAACAGGCAAAAGCAACAGGGAAAGGAGCAGACCAACCAGACCGCCGATCAACGTAATCACACTGTTCTCGTACAATATCTGGCGAACCAACACGCCGTAAGTCGCTCCAAATGCTTTACGCACTCCCATCTCCGCACGTCGTTTTTGCACGGCAGACTGTGTTACACCCAACAGGTTCAAAGCAGGCACAAGCAGCAGAAACAACAAAAGGCTACCGGTTTCCAAAAGATAATCTTTCACATCCACCTTACGTTGCCCGATCGAACCGATCGCTATGTCAAAACGTGTAATAGGATTCTCGAAGAAATTAATCTTCGCATCCTGCTTCATCCCGTTATAACGTTCTATCTGCTTCAACAATTCATGCCGGATCGCTTCGAAATCACGGCTGTCCTTTGCCAACAGGCAGATAGAAAACCAGCCGGCCATATTTTCGGAACTGGTATTCGTCATCAGGATACGGTCGGTCGTATAGGGGACCCACACGTCACCGAAAGCCGTATCGGCGGCACGGCTGACGTCTTTCACCACACCGCAAACCGTATAGGCTGTCAAATCGATTATCACAGTTTTTCCTACAACGTCTGTCGTTCCGTATAATTTCCGGGCCACACTCTCGGACACGACTGCTTGTGTAATCCCCGAATCAAAATCCGCTTGCGTAAATGGTTTACCGGTCAGAAAACGGAAAGAAAAGACTTTCCAGAAACCGGTGTCCGTATATTTGATCTGATATCCTTTATACATCCGTTTCCCTGGTATGGATAAAGGCTTCAACTGCATGGCATAACCAGAAACCGCTTCCGGTATCTCCAATGAATAGAAACATTCCTTCACTGCTTCAGGAGACATGTTTCCCCGGTTCCATCCATTACTGGTCTTCACTTCCGTCCCACTATCCACATACATCATCCGGTCGCGGTTGTTCTCCGGATAAAAATTGGCGAACTGTATCTGGAACACCAGGACTACCACCATAATCATAGCAATGGAGATGGCTGTACCCGCTATGGAAATGACACTGACAAGACGATTCTCCTTCAGCATCTGAATGGATTGCTTGATATATTGCTTGATCATAAAACTTACTATTACACGTTAATCTTCTATTTTCAATTTGTTCTTGTCTTTATAAGCGTTCATGTCCGAGACAATGACCTGGTCACCTTCCTGCAGGCCACTAACCACTTCTACATATTCGAAATTACTGTCTCCCAACTGCACTTTGCGTTTCAACAACTGGTTTCCGTTTACGACAAAGAGTTCGTATTCTCCTTTTCCCACATAATAAGAAGAGTTGGCAATGCGGAGCACATCGTCTTTCACAGCATTCATCACATAGACATCGGTCTTCAAACCGGAACGAAGACGCTTATGATTGTCTTCCTCCAATTGGACCGTGAAAGAGATCACGCCGTTCTTCGACAAAGGAGTAACATCGCTGACCGTCCCGTCCAGTTTTTCACTGCCGATCTTGATAACCGCTTTACTGCCGGCAGCAATACGGTCTCCGTAGGTATCGGCAATCTCACCTTCGATCTTGAAATGAGACAAGTCGGAAACGATTGCCACCTTCGCTCCCTGGCCTATCTGCGAGCCGATCTCGTTGTTCACATAGGTCAGGATCGCCTTACGAGGTGAACGGATTTGGGCATCTTCCAACGTACGCCGAGTTTCGGCAAGGCTTTTACGGAAGATATTCAGTTCCAGCTCTTTTACTTTCAGATCCGCTTCGGCCAGCGCCTGTTCGTTCTTATATTTCTGCTCGTTTTCCTTCAGTTTGAGGATACTCACATTATAATCAAGTTCCACCTGGCGGACTTTATCGGTCGTACCGGCTCCCAAGCTGTCTAAATAGCGTTCGTTACGGAGTTCGACCGCTTTACGATCCAGCTCCATGCGGGAGACTTTCAGGTTCATTTCCATTTCCGAAAGTTTGTTGTGGTTCGTCACGCGTTGCTGTTCCAGTTGCAGGCTCTTCATCTGTTCCTCGTCCAACTGCTTGTTATATTCCGTCTCGGCGCTCTGCAAATCCAGTTTCAGGATAGGCGTGCCGACATCGACCGAATCCCCGCCTCGCTTATACACCTCCACAATACGAGAGTTGATCGGTGAATTGATGATTTCCTCAAACGCGGGGATCACTTTGCCAGACGCACTGACCGAAACTTCTATCACTCCCTTATCGACTGTCGAAATATTGAGGTCTTTCCGTTTAAGGCTGGTCTGAAGCATGGAGATCACGACTACGATCAGGACGATAAAACCGCCGACAGCTGTCCCTATCCTGATAAACTGTTTACGTTGCTCCTTTCTCTGTACTTCTTTTGAAATCTCTCTGTCCATATTTAATATTGCTTTAATTCTTCTTTTCCCGGCATTTCTACCTTGACGGCTTTCACAGGACAAACTCCGTGCCAAAAACATAAATCATTGATTATATGGGAATACACTTCAAAACAAGTGTTCAATATCGGACAGTGTGTTCGGTTTTGAGAAAACTTTTCCATCCCGGTTGTTGTTTATTCGTAACAAATTAAAACGATAAATTATGAACACTAAAATTTCAGTCTTTACGATCTTCGTGGGGTTCGCCCTGCTCTTTGCCGGCTGTAGCAAAGACGACGAAAACATACCGGGCGGCATCGAACCTCCTAAAACCATCCTGGACGCTTTCAATGCCAAATATCCGGATGCCCGCGACACAGAATGGACAGTCAATGACGATTATTATGTAATTGACTTTGAAAACAACTCGCTCGATAACACCGCCTGGTTCGACCATCTCGGAGTATGGGCCATGATTAAGACGGACTTGCCGCTTAACCAGTTGCCTACGGCTATCTCGAACGATATCAAACAAGGCAAATATGCCGGTTGGAAGATCGAGGAAGCCGATACCATCGGCAGAGCCGGAATGGGAACCGTATATAAAGTAGAAGTAGAAAAGGCAGAACAGGAGACCGACCTGTATTACACTTTATACGGCGACCTGATCAAAGCGGTCGATAATGCTAAAGATGATGTTGACCGACCTATCTCCGTCCCCGAAAAAGTGGCCGACCTGATGGAACTGACCTTCCAGGGAGCAGAGTTGCTGGATATAGAAAACACGACTTTCGGTGTACAGTTGGCAATCCTCGACGGGAAGACTTTAAAGATTGTCGAATTAACCCAGATATATACATGGAAAAGTACGACCTGGAAAGTTTCAGAGCAGGAAGTCCCGACAGTTATCATGGATGCATTCAAGGCTTCCGAATACGGAAATGACCAAGTGGAATCCATTTACATGTTTACCGATGCCAACGGTGCATTCCACAAATTCAATGTCATCCACAACGGGCAGGCCGTAACGGTCGAGTTCGATGTGTTTGGAAATATCGTTACCAACAAATAAAAAACAGATAGGCATCGGATTCATAACGGATACCTGCCCGTTTCCAATCCGATGCCTATTCGCTTTTATCGGGATGATCACGAAATTCGACTTATTCGCTGATCAGTTCTATTTTTGCACTTTTCACACCCGGAGCAGAGGCTTCGAAGACAATGACACCCGGTGTTTCTTCTGTCTGTACGACTGCCGTCAGCTGTCCTTTGAAAAGGGACATCTGCGGAGCTTGGAAAGATTCGAGTGACGAAGGATCACCGTTGGCGGCCGCACGATAAGAACCGGAACCGCGGACGTTGAACTTCACCTTGTGGGTGGCGTCGGGACAAAGGTTACCGTTCTTGTCGACAACACGGACATTGATAAAAGAGAGATCCTTGCCATCGGCTTTCAGGCGGTCGCGGTCAGCGGTCAGTTCGATATGATGAGGCTTGCCGGCTGTATGAACTTCCTCTTCGGCAACAGCATTGCCATCCTTGTCATAAGCAACCACTTTCAAGGTTCCCGGCTCGTATTTCGTATCCATCCACATCAGGCGGTAACGTTTCTGGCGCTCGAAGCTCTTTTGGGCGGCCTCCGTATAGCTGCTGTCCAATTCAACACTCAGATCTTTCGTACGTTTTCCTTGACTCTTACCGTTGATAAACAGCTCGGCAGAAGGGTAATTCGTGTACACAAATACAGGCGTCACCTCCCCTTCACGTCCCGGCCAGGTCCAATGAGGCAGGATATGCAACGTACGTGCCGTTTTGTTCCAATGGCTACGATACAGATAGAAACGATCCTTCGGAATACCCGCAAGGTCAATGATGCCGAACAGGGAACTATGACTTGGCCAATCCGTATAATAAGGAGTCGGTTCACCCAAATAGTCGAAGCCAGTCCACACAAACTCACCGATACAATACGGTAAATCTTCATGCTGGATAAAGTCATCTTCCGGGAGATTGGACCAGCCACAATGTTCCACGTCGTAAGAGGAAGCTTGGTGGTCATCGTATTTCGCCATCGCCTTGCGTTCGACCGGGAATTTATAAACGCCGCGGGAACTTACTGTCGAGGCTGTTTCGCTGCCTAAAACGATCCGCTGCGGCAACTTCTTATAGTTTATCTTGTACTTGAAAGGACGATAGTTGAAACCGGCCACATCCATCACGGCTGCAAAATTATTGTTAACCACGGCATCCGGAGCATCCATTCCCTGAGTTACCGGACGTGTCGGATCTTCACGATGGCAGATATCCTGCAACCATTTGGCAATCTTGCAATCCCCTTCGTTCCACTGGTTGGGCACTTCGTTACCGATACACCACATGACAACGCTCGGGTTGTTGCGGAAATTATGAAGCAGGTTCACAAGGTCTTTCTCCGCCCATTCATCGAAGAGCAGATTATAACCGTTCTTGCATTTAGCCACATTCCATTCGTCAAAACTCTCCGCCATGATCATCATACCCATTTCGTCACAAGCCCTTATCAATTCAGGAGCAGGCATATTGTGGGAAGTACGGATCGCATTACACCCCATGTCTTTCAGGATCCGTATCTGGCGACGGATAGCAGCATCGTTGACGGCCGCCCCCAACGGACCGAGATCGTGGTGATTGCAAACGCCCTTAAAGACAGTACGCTTACCATTTAGGAAGAAACCTTTGTCCGGGATTATCTCAATCGAGCGGATACCGAAAGGAGTTGTATAAATATCCTTCAGCTTGTCGCCTTCATACAGACGGGTTTCCGCTGAATACAAAGCCGGCATTTCAGGAGACCATAAAGACGGGGCTTGGATGACAAACTCCTGCTCTGCCTGATTGTTGTTATATTTCATCTGCGCAAGAGAAGTGCGGACAGCCGTCAGCTTCTGCTTGTTCGGATTCCACACGCTGGTTTCCACGCTATATTTGGCGGGATCGGCGCCTTCGGGAAGCACCACTTTGGTGCGCACGTTCACTTTAGCAAACTTCTCATTTACCGAAGGAGTCGTGATATAGGTACCCCAAACCGGAATATAGGCGTCTTCGGTAATGATCAGGTGAACATTCCGGTAAAGTCCGGCACCTGGATACCAGCGGGAAGATTCCGGCAGGTTTTCCAAACGTACAGCCAACGTGTTCTTCTCGCCCGGCTTCAGATATTTCGTGATATCGAAGTGGAAGGAGTTGTAACCATACGGCCAATAACCGACCTTTTGTCCATTGATATAGACATTGGCATGGCTCATCGCCCCGTCAAACAGGATCGTTGCCCGCTTGCCTGCCTGAAACTGCGGAACGTCGAACTCGGTGCGATACCAACCCACACCGACAAACGGCAACCCGCCGGTACGTCCTGCATGCTCCATCGCTTCCTTCTGGCCGTCCTGCGAGATAGCGACCTCCTGTTTGTCGTTCAGGGAACTGAAAGGGCCGTAGATCGCCCAATCATGGGGGACAGTCACGGACTGCCACTTACTGTCATCGAAAGCTGGCTTTATAAACTCATTGTTGTCTTCGCGAGTGAACTTCCAGTTTTTTTCCAACAGAAGCTCACTCCGTCCTTGTGCCGACAATGCCGACACGCACCCAAACAAGCCTACCAAAGCTGCAAAATAGATTCTTTTCATTCGTATTAATTGTTTTTTGTAGTACTTAGCGCAACAAAAATAATTAAATTTGCAACCTTTACAAACTAAATCTGCATTTTACAAGACATGTTGTTACAATTACTATTCGTTTTAATTGCAATTATCATCGGAGCCCGTCTCGGCGGTATCGGTTTAGGAGTATTAGGTGGCTTAGGACTGGCCATCCTCACTTTCGTATTCGGCTTGGAACCGACTTCCCCTCCCATCGATGTAATGCTGATGATCGTTGCCGTCATCGCCGCTGCCAGTTGCATGCAGGCAGCCGGCGGACTGGACCTGATGGTGAAGTGGGCGGAAAAATTGCTGCGCAAGAATCCCTCCAAGATTACGCTTCTAAGCCCGTTGGTTACTTATATCTTCACATTTATTGCGGGAACGGGACATGTGGCTTATTCGGTCCTTCCCGTGATAGCGGAAGTGGCAACGGAAACAAAGATACGTCCCGAACGGCCGTTGGGGATTGCTGTGATCGCGTCTCAGCAGGCAATTACGGCCAGCCCGATCTCGGCGGCAACCGTAGCATTGCTCAGTATGTTGTCGGGACATAATATATCATTGATGGACATTCTGATGATCTCCGTTCCCTGCACGTTGATCGGTGTCCTGGTAGGAGCATTCTGCTCGCTACATGTCGGAAAGGAACTGGCGGAAGACCCCGAATACCTGCGCCGTGTCGCAAACGAGGAATTCACAAGTGACAAATATAGGGCGAAAGGAGTCGAAAACCATCATGCAGCCCTCCTGTCGGTGATTATATTCATAGCAGCGACAATCGGTATCGTCTTGTTCGGCTCGATGACAGAGCTTCGTCCCTGGTTCAGCCTGCCCGATGGCAGTCTCCGACAAATGCAGATGGCGCATATCATCGAGATTCTGATGCTCTCGGCTGCCGCCCTTATCCTGCTCGTCACCCGGACAGACGGGATAAAAGCCGTACAAGGTTCCGTCTTCTCCGCCGGTATGCAAGCGGTCGTCGCGATTTTCGGTATCGCCTGGATGGGTGATACCTTTATCGGTGGGAACATGGCGGAACTGAAAGGCTCAATCGAACATATCGTAACAGAAATGCCATGGCTTTTCGGTCTGGCCCTGTTCGTGATGTCCATACTTTTGTTCAGCCAGGCAGCAACCATCCGTGCCATGTTGCCGTTAGGAATCGCCCTCGGAATCTCTCCTTATATGCTAATCGCCCTTTTCCCGGCAGTCAATGGCTACTTCTTCATTCCCAACTATCCGACCGTGGTCGCCGCCATCAACTTCGACCGTACCGGAACGACGCATATCGGCAAATATGTCCTGAACCATTCGTTCATGATGCCGGGATTGGTCGCCACCGGAGTGTCGGTGGCGTTGGGACTGTTGATGATCCAGTTGTTTTAATGTAGAGATCTTTTGTTACTTCCAAGCGATATCAAACATCAAAGGTTATGACAAAAGTACTTCCCTTGCCGACTTCGCTGTCCACACGAATCGTGCCGCCATGGGCTTCGACAAAGTCTTTACTGATGGCAAGACCGAGGCCGCTTCCCTGTACTTTCGTGCCGGGTACGCGGAAATAACGGTCAAAGATACTCTGATGGTAACGCGGGTCAATTCCTTTCCCAAAGTCCTGCACGAATATTTCCACTTTCTTGTCCACCTGATGCGCACCGATAACGATACGGCCATTCTCCGGCGTGTAGTGGATGGCGTTGGAAAGGAGATTCGTGAGTACCCAGGCGATCTTCTCACTGTCTACAAAGAGCTTGGATATTTTTTCAGGATACTCCACTTCGATATGGCAATTGAAGCGCTCCGCCTGCACACGGTTCGCCTTGATTGCATAATCGATCAGTTCAATCGGCTTCGTGATCTTCGGATTCAGTTGCAACTTGCCTGCCTCCACCTGTGTCATTTTCAACAATTCACCGGTAATTTCGAGCAGGCGGTCGCTGCTTTCTCGAATACTTCCGGCAAGCGCGATCTGCTCATCGTTCATATCTCCTATACGTTTATCCTCCAGCAATTTGAGACTCATAAGAATAGCAGAGATCGGGGTTTTCAATTCATGGGAAATAGTAGAGATAAAAGTCGTCTTGGCAGAGTCTAACTCTTTGAACTCGGTAATATTTTTCAGGAGGATCACATCGCCCGCATACTCTGTCTCACGTCCATCGCCATCCATCACATGGATCGGGATATATTTGGCCTGAAAATAGCTTTCCTTATCATCTGCATAGATCTTTAAGGGCTCCTTTTTCTTGTCGTGCTGTATCAGTTCGCGTACCAGCCGGCGCAGCAAGTCGTTTTTCAACGCCAGTTCGGTAGCAGACTTTCCCATCACGTTCTCACGTTTCAGATTCAGGATGGTGAGCGCCTCATCATTAGCAAAAAGAATGGAACGGTCCCGATCGAGCCCGATTATCGGTTCAGTGATGCTGTTGACAATCGCTTCAATATATTTTTTGGCCTGGATAATGTCAGCCAACGTGCTCTTCCTGTATTCCGTCAAGCGTTCCGCCATCCGGTTGAACGAGGAGGCAACTTCGGCAAACTCCTGGTTATCGCCCAAGTCGAGTCTCTTTTCGTAATTGTGGTTGGCAATCTCCAAGATCCCGTCGGTCAGTTTACGGATCGGCGACGTAATGGAACGGGGCAAGCGGATCAGGAAAGCAAAAGCAATCAGGACACAAGCCACCGCGATAATGCAAATCCATAACAATGCTTGGTCCGCCGTACGCTCGGCTACCTTGCTTTTCCGGTAGATCGTCGCCATATTCAGACTCATGATATCGTTGAGTGCCATCCTGACACGCTGTATAGTCGTATCGTTCAGGTCCCGGTGCATCGCCTCGTATTGTGCGACCAGATGCGCCGTCGCCACATTCTCGTCGATCTCCGTGATATTCTTCTGCTGCAAATCCAGGTTCTTTTCAAACTCCGCACGTGCCTGCGGATCGTTCTTGATCCGTTCGAGGGCATCCAGCATCCGGCGAGAATAAAGAAGCGAATTATAATTATCCGCCAAGATATTCTGCGTGTCGGAAGACATATCCGTAATATTCTGCACAGCCAACCCGCCCAGCAGAACGATCATCGTAAACAAAAGGCCGATCCCGAAGGTCAGTTTCGTTTTTATTTTCAGTCTTAAGAACTTATCCATACGCTTATGCTATTATTATCTGGTCAATATTCAACTGCAACAAACTGTCCAGCAATGTCCTGTATCGGAAAACCGACAGCACCCGGTACGACTCGTCTACACCGGCAGTCATACCGATGCAGACTTTAAATGTGCATCTTCCAACCGGGGATTCCAAAATGCATTCGACACTCTCAACACACCAGCGCCTTTTCGCCCTACCGCCAATTCTATTTCACAATCAAAGGCCATATTCTTCGATCTTCCTGTAGAGGGTCGGCAAGCCGATACCTAAAGGTATTGAAGTATACCTAACAGGCGGGAGGTTTCCGTCTTGTTGCCGTTGGTATACTTCAATACCTTTTGAATATGCATCTTCTCTACGCCGTCAAGGTCGAAGCCGGAATAGCTGCTGTCGGTATTATTTTGAGGATTCTGTATTGTGAGCGGCAAGGTGTCTGCAGTCAAGGTGTCTCCATCGGAGATAATGAGGCTGCGCTCCACGACATTGCGCAGTTCACGGACATTCCCTTTCCAAGGATACCGTTTCAAGATACGGACATAGTCCGGCGAGATCGTGCGGATGGTCTTTCCTATCTTGGAAGACAGTGCGGAAACAAACGCCTCGACATGCAGAGGAATATCGTCCACCCGTTCGCGGAGCGGCGGCAGGTGAATATGGAAAACAGAAAGCCTGTAAAACAAGTCCTCACGAAAATGGCCGTCGGCAATTTCTTTTGCTAAGTCACGGTTGGTGGCGGCTATCACACGCACATTCACTTTGACAGGTTTCGTGTCTCCAATCTTGAGGAATTCACCGGTTTCGAGAATACGGAGTAACTTGGCCTGAAGATCGAACGCCATCTCACCGATCTCGTCGAGGAAGATCGTGCCGTTGTCTGCTTCCTCAAACAGTCCTTTCGTCTCTTTGAGTGCACCGGTGAAAGCTCCCGCCTTATGCCCGAACATCTCGCTTTCCAACAGGTCGCGACTGAAAGAGGAGCAGTTGATAGCGACAAAGGCTTTATCACTGCGGGAACTGTGCTGGTGGATGGACTGTGCAAACACTTCTTTGCCAGTCCCGGTCTCTCCGGTGAGCAAGACGGGAACATCCGTGGCGGCAACCTTGCGTGCCAAAGAAACAGCCTCCTCTATAGCAGGCGAACGGCCGATGACAGTGGCAAACGAATACTGTTTGCCTACAGCCTTCTGCTGGCTGTAGGCAACGGTAGCCTTTTCCATCGCCTTTGCAATCAAGGGAAGGATTTTATTGTTGTCGTCACCTTTGGTGATATAGTCAAACGCACCGTTCTTGATAGCTTGTACTCCGTCGGGGATATTACCGTGGGCCGTAAGCAAGATCACTTCCGAAAGGGGACGCAGGCGTTTCAGTTCAGAGACAAGCTCCACACCGCTCCCGTCTGGCAGGCAAACATCACAGAGCACCACTTCGGGATCGTTCTGTTCGAGCTGCTTGATACCTACTTTGCAGTTGGTTGCTTGGAACACTTCATAACCTTCCAGCCCGATAATACGGGACAGGAGGCTTAAAATTTGCTTCTCATCATCGATAATCAATACTTTTCCCATCTTCTTATTCTGCTATGAGGAAGCAAATATAGCATATTATTCAGAGGTGTCCATTATTTCCCCTACTTTCATACTACCTTAATTATAGTTTAATTATTTGCAAATATTCTAAACCCAGTACTAGTTATGTGTAATAAATATTACATTCGCTAAAATTGTCTACAAAATGAAAAAAGTTCTATTAGTTGCAGTCTCCGTACTGCTTGTCTGCACTTCTTGTGTAACGAAAAAAAAGTATCTGCTAGCCGAAAACGGACGCCTGGAAGCCATTGCCCGGGGAGACGACCTGCAGAATCAGCTTGTAAACTGCCGTGACAACAACGACGGCCTCACTTCACGTCTTGCTTCACTTGAACGGGATACCACCCGCATGGGCAAGAACATCCGCAACTATCAAAGCATGCTCAACACCAACATGACGGAGCAGGAAAAATTGAATTCACTCCTGAGCCAGAAGATGAACGAACTGGATGAACGCGAACGGACGATCAACGAACTACAGGATATGATCAATGCACAGACTGAACGGGTACAGAACTTGCTCAACAGTGTAAAGGATGCCCTCCTGGGTTTCAGTAGCGACGAACTGACCGTCCGCGAAAAAGACGGAAAAGTCTACGTTGCCATGTCAGACAAACTTCTTTTCGAATCGGGAAGCGCCCGTGTCGACAAGCGTGGCAAGGAGGCTTTGGCCAAACTCGCCGAAGTCCTTAACAAACAATCCGACATCGACGTTTATATCGAAGGGCATACCGATAGCAAGCCGATCAACACCGCCCAGTTTAAAGACAACTGGGATCTCAGTGTCATCCGCGCCACTTCGGTCGTCCGCATCCTGACAAAGGACTACGGTGTCAAACCTTTGCAGATACAACCTTGCGGCCGCGGCGAATTCATGCCTGTTGCC
>OGMU01000715.1_pt1 | contig 12820 bp, 7 predicted proteins | sample 1573331 | NCBI WGS metagenome assembly OGMU01 (sample SAMEA2581990, study PRJEB24529) | metagenome | biome: Human gut stool | place: China | collected 2011
GTTATTCCGGTGAAAGTCGGTTTCCGCAAGATCGAATTGAAAAACGCCCAGATATTGGTAAACGGACAACCAGTCTTGTTCAAGGGAGCCGACCGGCACGAAATGGATCCGGACGGAGGTTACGTCGTATCGCCGGAGCGCATGATCCAGGACATCAAGGTCATGAAGGAATACAACATCAATGCCGTACGTACTTGTCATTATCCAGACAACAATTTATGGTATGACCTCTGCGACAAATATGGTATTTATGTCGTTGCTGAAGCAAATGTAGAATCGCACGGTATGGGATACGGTGACAAGACGTTGGCTAAAAACCCGCTGTTCGCCAAAGCACATATGGATCTCGACCTGCGCAACGTCCACCGTGGTTATAATCACCCGTCCATCATTTTCTGGTCATTAGGCAACGAGGCCGGCATGGGTCCAAACTTCGAAGCTTGTTATACCTGGATCAAGAACGAAGACAAATCACGTGCCGTGCAATACGAACAGGCACGGACAAGCGAATTCACCGATATCTATTGCCCGATGTACCGCGACTATAAAGGTAGTGAAGAATATTGCAAGGGAGACATCGACAAACCGCTTATCCAATGCGAATATGCGCACGCGATGGGCAACTCTCAAGGGGGATTCAAAGAATATTGGGATCTGATCCGCAAATATCCGAAATACCAAGGTGGCTTTATCTGGGATTTCGTTGATCAGTCTTTGCGTTGGAAAACAAAAGACGGCGTTCCTTTCTATGCTTATGGCGGCGACTGGAACAAATATGACGCTTCCGACAACAACTTTATGGACAACGGCTTGATAAGCCCGGACCGCAAACCGAATCCGCATATGCACGAAGTCGGGCATATCTACCAGTCCATCTGGGTGACTCCATCCGACTTGGCTAACGGTGTCGTAAACGTATACAACGAAAACTTCTTCCGTAACCTGGACGGTTACTATGCAGAATGGGAATTGCTGGCTAACGGCGAAGTGGTTCAGACAGGCATGGTCAAAGACCTGGAAGTAGCTCCGCAACAGACCAAGTCCATAAAACTGAATTATAGCACAGAGGGCATTTGCAAATGCAAAGAACTCTTGCTGAATGTGGCCTTTAAGTTGAAAAAAGCGGAAACATTGCTGCCTGCCGGTTATACGGTAGCCAAAAACCAGTTGACGATCCGCCCGTACAATGCTCCGAAACTGGATTTGCAGAATGTACACCAAGTGAACATTGAGACTGTCATTCCGACCATTAAAGATAATGACATCAATTATCTGATCGTCGAAGGAGAGAATTTCCGCATGGACTTCGATAAGCATGACGGTTTCTTGTGCAGATACGATGTAAATGGCATGACGATGCTGAAAGAAGACGGAAAACTGACTCCGAACTTCTGGCGTGCTCCGACCGACAACGATATGGGAGCCAACCTGCAAAACAAATATGCCGCCTGGAAAGAACCGGGATTGAAACTGGTTTCTCTGACAAACAAAATCGAAAACGACATGGCTACTGTCAATGCCGAATACACGATGGATGCAGTAAAAGCCAAATTGTATCTGACTTATACGATCAACAACGAAGGCGCAGTGAAAGTCACACAGAAAATGGTAGCCGACAAATCGGCTGAAGTTTCCGATATGTTCCGCTTCGGCATGCAGATGCAGATGCCTAAATGCTTGGATCAGATCAACTATTACGGCAGAGGTCCGATCGAGAACTATTCCGACCGTAACAACGTCACCGACCTGGGTAATTACAGACAGACTGTAGACGAACAGTTCTACTCTTATATCCGCCCGCAGGAAACAGGAACCAAAACGGATATCCGTTGGTGGAAACAGACCAACAAAGGCGGCAACGGACTCATGTTCATTTCGGAAGCTCCGTTCTCGGCTTCAGCCTTGAATTATTCGATCGAATCACTTGACGACGGAGTACAGAAAGACCAGAGACACTCCGAACTTGTACCTCAGGCAAACTACACCAATATGTGTATTGACAAGGTACAAATGGGATTGGGTTGCGTCAACAGCTGGGGAGCGCTTCCACTGGAACAATACCGTATCCATTACGGAGATTATGAATTCTCTTTCATCATGAAACCGATTCAATCTAATTTATAAACAGCAATAAATGAAGGGAGCTGTCCCCGCATTTCCATTCAAGAAGCGGGGACAAGTTCCTATTTTTACAAAAATTGGTAAAAAAGCATAATCACTATGCATATTTCGTTAAATAGTGGGTGCAAACTTTTATTTTATGTAGAAAAAGACTACTTTTATTGCCGATTTTTAAATCTAATTCAGGACTAATTGTAAAATCGTTTACCATAAAAACAAATGGCTACTAACAACAATTCTAATCGCTATCCTTCCGAAAAAGGGAGATTTTTCAAAGGAAAAACCTTCATTCTTTTGGTCGGATTACTTCTCGGGGCAGGCATTATGGTTGCCGTATATAAAACATCCGTTTATTTTTCTTCCGATGAATCCTGTATGATGTGCCATGTTCATCCTCATGCGGAAGACAGCTGGAAGCTCTCCAAACACGTAAATAACGGAAGCGGCGTTAAAACACATTGCGTGGCTTGTCACCTTCCGCCTCAAAGCGACACCTGGAATCATTATACGGCTAAAGCCAAATTGGGATTGAAAGACGTATGGTCCTTCATGACAAAAGACAGTGCGGATTTCGACTGGAACACCAAGTCGGAACTGGAACATGCCGTCAAATATATTCCGAACGAATCCTGCAAGGAATGCCATCAGAACTTGTTCCCGGAAGGGATTAACCAGGACGGCATTACCGCTCACCTTTATTATGACGAAAACGAAAAGAAACTGGATTTACAGTGTATCAGCTGCCACCTCGACGCCGGACACTATAATCCGGATTATAAACACGGCAAATTAACAGGTATTCCCGGAGCCGCCACGGCTACTGTTGATACCAGCCTTTATTTCAAGACGGCGACACCTGTCACATCTTTTACCGATTATACGGAACAAATTCCGGGTACGGCCGTTGCATTCAAAATGGTCGCCATTCCGGGCGGTACATTCAAAATGGGTAGCACCGATAAAGAACCGTTCCATAAGGCAGATGAAGCTCCGGTTCGAAACGTTACGGTCAGTCCGTTCTTTATGGCTGAAGTAGAAGTGACGTGGGATCAGTATTGGGCATTCTACGGACAAACCATGAGCGAAGGACGTACTCCGCCCGAAACCGTATATGCAAATAACAGCAATCCGGATGTCGATGCCATTTCCGGCCCGACTCCTCCGTTCGGATTCCCCGACCAGGGATGGGGCGCAGGTGACCGTCCGGCTATCACGATGACACACTATGCTGCAGAAACATTCTGCCAGTGGCTGTCCAAACAAACAGGGAAAAAATACCGCCTGCCGACCGAGGCAGAATGGGAATATGCAGCCCGTGGAGGAACGGAAACTCCTTATTTCTTCACCGGGAACCCGAAAGATTTTTCAGACCAGGGATTCTGGCGTAAGTTCTTCGATGCAAAAACAGACAGCATCAGTTCATTCGTGATTTACGCGAAGAACAGCAAAAACAGAACTCAAGAGCCGGGCGAAGTGAAAGCGAACCCGTTCGGTTTGAAGAATATGTTGGGTAATGTAATGGAATATTGTGCCGACAAATATGATCCGAAGGCTTACAGCAAAGGGGGCGATAACGTGACCAACCCGTTAATCACAGAAGGAGAAGAATGGGTTGTACGCGGCGGTAACTACACTTCCGATGCGGCAGACGTTCGTTCTGCAGCCCGCGATTATACAAAGCATGATGCCTGGTTGAAGACTGATCCGCAACAACCGAAGAGTATCTGGTGGTATTCGGATATCCGCGGTATCGGTTTCCGTGTGGTTTGCGAACCGGACCCGGCAATTGGAGCGAAATAACAGATGTTTAATTGATACCTAAAAATTACTATATCATGAAGAAAGAAAACAGTATTAGCAGAAGATCGTTTTTAAAAAGTACAGCTATGGCCGGAGCACTGGGTGCAATCGGTACAGGTAGTGCAAGTGTATTAACCTCATGTGCAGGCGGCGGCGAAAGTGCAGCTGCAAACAAACCTCTGAAAGAACCTGGAACTTATTATATTCCGGAATTGCCAGATAAGGCTACTGACGGAAAAGAACTGAAAGCCGGTGTTATCGGTTGTGGCGGACGCGGTTCCGGTGCAGCAGAAAACTTCTTGGATGCTGCAAACGGCGTGACAGTCGTTGCCGTTGCCGATACATTCAAAGAACGTGTAGACGCTTTGGCCGACAAGCTGAAAGAAAAAGGATGTAATATTCCTGAAGACAAACGTTTCGTTGGTCTGGATGCATACAAACAATTGATCGATAGCGGTGTCGATGTTGTCATTATTGCAACTCCTCCCGTATTCCGTCCGGTACATTTCCAATATGCGGTTGAAAAAGGCAAACATTGTTTCCTGGAAAAACCGATTTGTGTCGACCCGGTAGGCTATCGTACGATTATGGCAACCGCCAAACAGGCTCAGGCAAAGAATCTATGTGTCGTAACAGGTACACAGCGTCATCACCAGCGCAACTATGTCGAATCTTACAAGAAGATCATGGAAGGTGCTATCGGTGAAATTACGGGTGGTGTAGTTTACTGGAATCAGAGCATGTTGTGGTTCCGCGAACGTCAGAAAGACTGGAACGATTGCGAATACATGATCAAGGACTGGGTAAACTGGAAATGGTTATCCGGAGACCATATCGTGGAACAGCATGTGCACAACATCGATGTATTCACATGGTTCAGCGGCTTGAAACCGGTTAAAGCTGTCGGTTTCGGTTCTCGCCAACGCCGTATCACGGGCGACCAGTATGATAACTTCAGCATCGATTTCACAATGGAAAACGGCATCCACTTGCATAGTATGTGCCGCCAGATTGATGGTTGTGCCACTAACGTCAGCGAATTTATCCAAGGAACAAAAGGTTCTTGGAACAGTGCTGAAATGGAAATCAAGGACAATGCAGGTAACGTCATCTGGAAATACGATGGTGAAGCAGAAAAGAACGCACATACACAGACAAATCCATATGTATTGGAACATGTAAACTGGGTAAACTGCATCCGTGGCGGCAAACCTATCGAACAGGCTTCAGAAACAGCTGTTGCCAACATGGCTGCTATCATGGGACGTGAATCAGCATACACCGGTGCAGAAACGACATGGGATGCAATGACTGCTTCTCCTCTGGATTATACTCCGAAAGACCTGAACTTAGGCAAGATGGATATGAGTGGATTTACAGTTCCGGTTCCAGGAAAACCTCGTGATGAAAAGAAAAAATAAAATATGGCACTGAACAGAAGAAACTTTTTAAGAGCAACTCTGGCAGGCGCGGCTGTTGCAGCCGGTAGTTCAGCTTTTGCTGCCTGTGGCGGCAAGGCTGCTTCTACAGAAGGCTGCCCGGCAGAAAACGGATAATGTCCAAACAGCAAAGCCGAGTTGAAGATATCCTTTCAGGAAGGGATTGCACCGGGAGCTAATCTCAACGAGAAATTTGACTTGATGGAAAAGTTAGGTGTCGTTGGTTTCGAACCGGGCGGACGTGGCCTGAAAGATCGTGTAAAAGAGATCAAGGAAGCACTAAACGGACGCAACATCAAAGTGAGCGCCATCTGTGCTGGTTTCCAGGGGTTCATCCTCTCGACAGATCCGGCTATCCGCAAACAGTGCATGGATACGATGAAAGAGATCATTGCTCCTGCTGGCGAACTGGGTTCTACGGGTGTGATCATCGTCCCGGCTTTCAACGGTCAAAAACCGGCTATGCCTCATACGCAGGAAACGCGGGATTTCTTATGCGAACAATTCAATGAAATGGGTAACTTCGCAAAAGAGCACGGGACTACAGTTATCTTTGAACCGCTCAACAGGAAAGAAGCATTCTATCTTCGTCAGGTAGCGGATGCAGCTTCCATCTGCCGCGACATCAACAATCCGGGTGTACGCTGTATGGGTGACTTCTGGCACATGACTTGGGAAGAGACTTCCGACATGGGAGCTTTCCTTTCTGCAGGCGAATATCTGCAACACGTGCACGTTGCCAGCCGTAAACGCCGCAGCATGCCGGGTGAAGACGGAGAAGCAGATAACTACGTTAACGGCTTCAAAGGTCTGAAGATGTTGGATTACGACAAATATGTAAGTTTCGAATGCGGATGCCAGGGAGACCGGAACGTTTTGGTCCCTGCCGCAGTGGAACTATTACGAAAACAATGGGAAGAAGCATAAAATATGCCATTAGTATATCCTAATATGCAAATGAGTGAGGTGGTGGAAGAGCACCCCTCACTCATTCCTGTCATTAACCGTTTTGGAATCCGCCTGGGCTTAGGCGACAAATCGGTAAAGGCGATTTGTGAAGAATACCGGCTGGATACCGACTTCCTCTTGACGGTAATCAACACGTTTCTCAACGAGGAATACTTCCCGGAAAAGAAGCTACAAACTTTCCATACTTCACAGATTATCGATTATCTGACCAAAACCAACCAGTATTACCAACGCTACCAAATCCCGAATATAGAAAGGCATCTCGGTTCATTCATATCGATGAGTACGCCGGGAAACAACACGCTCAACCTGATCGGGAAGTTTTTCTCATCCTTCAAAGAAGAGCTGACCTCACGGATCGAAAAGGACGACCGGGTCTGGTTCCCCTATTGCCTGTCATTAAGCGAAAAACTGAAAGATTATCCATCTTCCGGGCAGGTCGAAGCATTGCACCTCGGAACGGAACAGCGATTGGAAGATCCGATAGAGGCCTTGTTGGCGGATCTGAAAAGCATCATGGTCAAGCATCTTTCCGGCGACTATAACGAGAACTTATGCTACGCCGTCATATTTGCCATCAGCAGTTTGGAAAAAGATATCAAACAACACAACCGCATCCGCTACCGGATATTGACACCGATGGTTTCGGCTATGGAAAAGTTGTGTATTTAACAAACAGCCGGATGCATCGCAACAAGCAAATAGCAATCATATTACCCGACACGCTACAAAGCATCGGCCTGCAAAGCATGCTGACCGACTATTTTCCACCGGTAGAGATCAGCCACTACCCTACGTTCGAGGCATTTTCGACTTCCGGCAACGATACGTTCGACTACTACTTTACAAATGCCGCTTTATTTGTCCTTTATGCAGACTTTTTCCTTCCCCGCCGGAGCAAGACGATGGTCCTGATCGACGGGACTATCGGCAACCAGCCATATCACGATCAAGGCTTCGACGAAAGTCATCATCGAGCAGTTGGAACAACTTTTTACCGGAGAAAACAACAGTATTTCCAGCGACAACAACAAGGAACTGTCCACCCGCGAAACGGACGTCCTCCAATTAATCGTCAAAGGCAGCACCAACAAAGAAATTGCAGACAAGCTGAACATCAGCCTGAACACAGTCCTCAGCCATCGCAAGAACATCACGACCAAGCTCGGCATCAAAACAGTATCGGGACTTACCTTCTATGCCATCATGAACGGCATTATTTCAGGCGACGACATCGAACTTTAAAATCACTACATGTAGTGATTGATTCCCATTCATCTTTACCGTTCCTTTGCAACCGTAAAATACTAATAGTTTACAATTAATACGATGAATCAACGCTATCTGTATATCCTTGTCGCAGGCGCGCTTACGTGTTTGCAACCGATTAAAGCCGAACGGGTGAATGAAAATGTGAACGACACGATCAAGACCTATAATATAGGTGAGGTGATCGTCACTTCTTCCACAAAGGAGACGAACGATCTCCGCACGCTTCCGGGAGCCGTTTCCATCCTCTCGCCCCAAGCGATAGCAACCAGGCAGATAGATGCTCTCAAGGATATCAGCGCTTTCGTCCCCAACCTTTATATGCCGGACTACGGTTCGAAAATGACTTCGGCCATTTATATACGCGGAATCGGAGCGCGGAGCAGTGGACAATCCATCGGATTATATGTCGACAATGTCCCCTATCTGGATAAAAGCGCTTTCGATTTCGAGCTGAACGATATCCAACGCATCGAAGTTTTACGGGGACCGCAGGGAACCCTCTACGGACGTAACGCAATGGGGGGTATCGTCAATATCTACACCCTCTCCCCCTTCGATTACCAAGGGACAAAAGTCACGATGTCGATGGGCAATTACGGGGCGGCAAAAGCCAAAGTGTCCCAATACAGCAAGATCGGAGAAAACATCGGGATCTCGTTAAACGGGTATTACGACCGTAACGACGGCTTTTTCATCAACGAATATAACGGCACAAAGGCCGATAAGGAGGAATCGGCAGGCGGCCGATTCAAATTAGAGGGGTATATTACGGACCATCTGAAGGCGCAATATACATTCAACTATGACTATGTAACGCAAAAAGCCTTCCCCTACGGGCAGTACGACCCGCAGACCGGGACTGTGCAGCCGATCCGCATCAACGATCCGAGTTCCTACTGGCGCCGCACGCTGAACAACAGCCTGTATCTGGAATGGAAAACAGACCGTTTCGTCCTCTCTTCCACCACGGCCTACCAATATCTGAAAGACGACATGAAGATGGACCAGGACTATACGGAACAGTCTGTTTTTACCCTTCACCAAAAGCAGAAACAATATGCCTGGAGCGAAGAACTGGCAATCAAATCCAATACAAAAAGCAATTACCAATGGAGCTTCGGCGCCTACGGTTTTTATAACAGCCTGAACACGGACGGCCCTGTGATCTTCAAGAAAGACGGGCTGACGGGCATTCTGCAAAAAGCATTCGACGACATACTGGCGAATAACCCAAAAGCACCGAAGCTTACTGTCCAGGGGGACGAACTGAACCAGATTTATTTCCCCGGAAACTTCGACACACCGACCTACGGCTTCGCGGCTTTCCACCAATCGACCTACAATAACCTCTTTGTCGAAGGGCTTTCCATCACCGCCGGTATCCGCCTGGATTACGAGAAAGCGAACCTGGACTATCATTCAGCAGTAGACAGCATGAAGATCGGTGTGGAAATGGGCCCGATGAAAATGACGCTACCAGTCACGACGACTATGGACGGCAACATCTCACAGGATTTCCTGCAAGTATTGCCGAAGGTTTCGCTCCGTTACCAGTGCACACCCGAAACATTCACGTATCTCTCGGTCGCCAAAGGATACAAGACAGGAGGTTATAACGTGCAGATGTTCGGCGACCTGGTCCAGGCACAAGCCAAATACGACCTGATGTCGAAGTTCGCACCCGATAAGGCCGAACAGCCGGGCGAAGTGAAAGACATCGCTTCCTACAAACCGGAACACAGCTGGAACTACGAAGCAGGCATCCGCAGCGAACTGGTCCGGGGCAGGCTGAGTGCGGAACTGACCTTCTTCTACATGGACATCCGCGACCTCCAACTCACCAGCTTTGCCGAGAACGGCAGCGGGCGCATGATCACCAACGGACTCACCGCAGACCTCAACTACGGTTTTACCCGTGCCACTTTCCGCGATTACATCTTCACGGACAAGGACGAGAACAGCCAGATCGTGAAAACGGACTGCAAGGATAATTTCATTCCTTACACGCCGCGCCACACCGTCAGCCTGGGATTGCAATACACGAGACTACTCCACCGGAAAATGGTCGACCAGTTTACCGCATCCGCCCAGTTCACCGGGGCAGGCAAGATTTTCTGGACGGAGAAGAACGACATCAGCCAGCCGTTCTACGGCCTCGTCAATGCCAAAGTGGGCGTCCGCAAGGGAATCGTCAACCTCAACCTGTGGAGCCGTAACATCACGAACACGGACTACCAGGCGTTCTATTTCGAATCGTTCAACCAGTCGTTCATCCAGAAAGGCAAACCGTTCCAGATCGGCGGCGAAATCACCGTTACATTTTAAGACATGAAACTATTATACTGCCTCCCGATGCTGCTCTGCCTCGCCTATACGGCAAGAGGGGAAGAGATAGAAAAAGATACGGCGAAGATCCGCAATGTCGAACTGAACGAAGTGGTCGTGCAGTCGTTCAAGCAACAGCGCGATCTCCGGCTGGAACCCCTGTCGGCATCGGCCGTGACGGGGACGGCGATCCAGAACCGGAACATCACGGGGATCAAAGAGTTCAGTTCCTTTATCCCGAACCTCTTTATGCCGGACTACGGATCGAAACTGACCTCGCCGGTCTATATCCGCGGGATCGGATCGAAAATCAACGCTCCCTCAGTCGGGCTTTATGTGGACGGTATCCCCTATTTCGAAAAATCGGCTTTCGATTTCGATTTCAACGAGGTGGACAGGATCGAAGTGCTGCGCGGTCCGCAAGGGACGCTCTACGGCCGTAACACGATGGGCGGCATCATCAACGTCTATACGAAATCGCCTTTGAAATACGAGGGGACAAATGTCTGGCTTTCCAACGGCAGCTACGGTTACCGCAATTATGCCCTCTCTCATTATAAAAAGATCGGAGAAAAGTTCGGATATGCCATCTCCGGTGATTACCGGAACAGCGACGGCTACTTCACCAACCTGTTTACAGACAAGAAAGCGGACGACATGAAGTCCGGCTCCGCCCGCATCCGCCTGGAATGGAAGCCTCAGAAGAACCTTTCTTTCGGGCTAATGAGTTCGTTCGACCGTTCAGTCCAGGGCGGCTATCCCTACGCCGTCTGCGATTCGGTCACGCATAAACCGGGCGAAGTCGACTACAACGATTACAGTTTCTACAAACGGACGCTTTCGACGACCGGCTTCTCGGCAGATTACCAGGGGACGGGCTACAGCATCAACAGCCGGACCGCCTTCCAATATCTCTCGGACCATCAAGGCATCGACCAGGATTTCTCTCCCCGAAGCATCTATTTCGCGCGTCAGGATATGAAGCAGAAAATGTTTTCCGAAGAGCTGAACATCAAATCGACGACTCCCGGACGTTACAAATGGCTGTTCGGCGCCTTCGGTTTCTGGCAGGGGATCGACAACACCGTGACACTCGATTATTTCACCAAAGACTATGCGACACTCAAGCTGTACGACACGCCGGCCTATGGTGTCGCCTTCTACCACCAATCCACAATCGACGACCTGCTGACGCGCGGCCTGTCACTGACTTTCGGTATCCGCTACGATTATGAGCATACCTCCAACGATTTCCTTTTCTACAAAGAAACGGACGGCGGCAGCGAACAGATGGACGCCTTCGACAGCCGGCTCAAGTTCAGCCAGGTCACGCCGAAGATCGCCCTGCAATATATGTTTCCCTCCACCGGCATGCTCTATGCCACCGTGACGAAGGGATATAAGACAGGCGGCTTCAACACCTCTTTCGACCGTGAGGAAGACCGCGCGTTCCGCCCCGAAACCAGTTGGAACTACGAGTTGGGAGCCAAACACCCGTTCCTCGACAACCGCCTGAACGCCGAGTTCTGCTTTTTCTGGATCGACTGGAAGAACCAACAGATTTACCAAATGCTCGCCACCCAGAACGGGCAATTCCTGCGCAACGCCGGGCGCAGCGAGAGCAAAGGCGTCGAGGTCAGTCTGCAAGGGAATCCGGTCAACGGGCTGATGGTGCAGGTGAACTACGGCTTCACGCATGCCACCTTCAAAGATTACAAGGACGAACGGCGAGGCATTGACTACAGCGGGAATTTCCTGCCGATGGTCCCGCGCCACACTTTCGCTGTCGGAGCCGATTATACGATCCCGAACCCTTGCCGTCACATCGACCGCTTCACGGTCAGCGCGAACTACACCGGGACGGGACGCATCCTGTGGAAAGAAGACAACAAGGTTTCGCAACCTTATTACGGACTGTTGAATGCAAAAGTATCTGCCACAAAAGATTTTATTACCTTTGCGATCTGGGCGAAAAATATGACCGGTGCAGACTATTCGGCTTTCTATTTCGAGACAGGCGGAAAGGGCCTGGCACAAAAAGGAAGGCCGTTCACGATCGGCGGGAATATACAATTGAGTTTTTAAAAGTCTCGGCAGAAGTTCGGGCGACACTTTAAAAGTTCTTAAAGTCCCCGACCGAACTTCGGACGACACTTTGAAAACTCTTAAAGTCCCGGCCGAAGTTCGGATGACACTTTGAAAACTCCCAAAGTCCCGGCAGAAGTTCGGACGACACTTTGAAAACTCCAAAAGTCCCGGCCGAAGTTCGGACGACACTTTGAAAACTCTTAAAGCCTCGTCCGGAAGCCGGATGATTATATAACGATATTATGATACAGAAAGATAAAACATACAACCTCGCGACCTTCTTCTGCCTCTACATTGCGCAGACGATCCCGATGAGCTTCTTTTCCACCGTCATCCCCGTCATGATGCGGCAGGAGGACTTTTCACTCTCGGCCATCGGGCTTCTCCAGCTGATCAAGCTGCCCTGGATCCTGAAATTCCTCTGGTCGCCGATGGTAGACCGCCATGCCGTGACGACGGGCGACTATAAACGGTGGATTTTTTCTTCCGAACTGATCTACGCCGGCCTGATCTTCGCCGTCGCTTTCCTTGATTTCCATACGGACTTCTATACGATCGTCGCTTTGATCATCATATCCTTCGTCGCTTCCGCCACGCAGGATATCGCGACCGACGCGTTGGCGGTACTCGCTTTCAGCCGGAAAGATAAAAGCCTTGCAAACAGCATGCAGTCGATGGGAAGTTTCGGAGGTTCGATGATCGGGGGCGGTGTCTTGCTCCTACTTTTCAAACAGATCGGATGGAACGGGCTGTTGCCCTGCGTCGCACTGTTTGTCATCGCTGCCCTCCTGCCGCTCTTTTTCAAC
>OGMU01000716.1_pt1 | contig 12809 bp, 9 predicted proteins | sample 1573331 | NCBI WGS metagenome assembly OGMU01 (sample SAMEA2581990, study PRJEB24529) | metagenome | biome: Human gut stool | place: China | collected 2011
ACTGGAGACCTCATCCTTACCAAGGATGCGCTCTACCAACTGAGCTATAGCAGCACAATCACAGCTCAATTATAATACCATAAACTCTGCCGCATTGCAAGAGTTTTTTGCAAAAAAATCTGGCATTTTGCATTTTTTCTGCCCAGATACAGAAAAACGGCTGCCGTTTTCCACGGCAGCCGTCTGCATTGTTGAAAATATCACTCGATAAGGCCGTTCAGCAGAGCCAGGCACTTGCGGCTGTGCAGCTTGCGGATGGCCTTTGCCTCAATCTGGCGGACGCGCTCACGGGTGACGCCGAAGTCGCGGCCCACCTCTTCCAGCGTGCGGGGACGGCCATCGTCCAGACCAAAGCGGAGACGGATGACCTTCTCTTCACGGGGAGTCAGGCTCTTGAGAGCCTGATTGATCTGCTGGGCCACCATAGCGCGGTCAGCAGCCTTGCCGGGAGCCTCGGCATTCTCGTCGGCAACGAAATCGCCCAGCGAGGAATCCTCTTCCTCGCCCACGGGGCTCTCAAGGCTGGCGGGCTCCTGTGCCATGCGCTGGATCTCACGCACACGTTCGACGCTCATGTCCATGGCCTTTGCCAGCTCTTCCGGGGTGGGCTCGTGGCCGTTCTGGTAGACCAGCTGGTTGGTGGCCTGACGCATCCGGTTGATGGTCTCGACCATATGCACCGGGATACGGATGGTACGGGCCTGGTCGGCGATGGCGCGGGTGATGGCCTGACGGATCCACCAGGTCGCATAGGTGGAGAAGCGGAAGCCGCGGTCGCAGTCGAACTTCTCAGCCGCCTTGATGAGGCCGATGTTGCCCTCCTGGATGAGGTCGAGGAAGGCCAGATTGTGGCCCACATGCTTCTTGGCGATGGAGACCACCAGACGGAGGTTCGCTTCGCTCAGGCTGCGGCGGGCGTTCAGGCCGTCGCGGCGGATCTTCAGCAGCTCCTGACGGCGCTCCTCGGTCAGGGGACCGTTCTCCACAGCCTCCATGGCCTCTTCCTCAGCGGCCTTTTCCTCGGCGTCCTCGCTGGGCTTCTCACTGCCCTCTTCGTCGATGTCCTCGGTGTAGCTGCGGCTGTTCTCATCCTCCTCGAACGAGAAGCGAGCGCTGTTCTTCTTGATGTACTCGGTCGCACCGTACTTCTGGCGGTCGGCCTGCAGGATGTGGGCAGCCTCGGCACCGGCGTGGATGCGCTTGCTCAGATCAACTTCCTGTTCCGCGCTCAGCAGAGGGATCTGGCCGATCTGCTTGAGGTAGTTCTTGACGGGGTCGTCCAGCAGCTCATCCATCGCAGCCTTCAGGTCGGCAGGGTTCTCCTCGGCGGCCTCTTCCTCGTCCTCGACGCCCAGACCCAGCTCGTCGCTGTTGTTCTCGGCGTTCTCCACCTCGGCGATGATGCTGTCCACGTCCAGATTCACATCGGCGTCGGCCTCATCCTCGATGATCTTGATGCCGCGCTCTTCAAGGAGCGTATAGAGCGTTTCCACATCCATCCTGCACTGTGCAGCCAAAGTTTTGGCCTCCTGTGCCGACAGGGTGCCTTCGCCTTTCGTCAACAGTTCCTTCAAAGTCATGCCCATTTCGCTCTCTCCTTCTCACTGCGGGGGAAGCGCCCCGCAAGTGAACTTGTCTCATAGTTTCGGTCTTGATGCATAGAAGTTGTTTTCATGGCCAGAGTGTGCCGGATGGCCGTAGATTTTTGCCCGCAGACAAGGCGATTTTCCGCAGCAATCCTGACGGATTGCAAGGGAAAGCAACGCAGTATGCAGACAAAAATGCCGGCCAGACGGTGTGCAATGGCTGTGAAAACAGCTTCTTAAATCACAAGACCTCCGTTGACGCCGAACACCTGGCCGGTGATGTAGCCGGCGTCTTCTCCGGCGAGGTACAGCAGAAGCTTTGCCACCTCTTCGGCGGTGCCGAGACGCCCCACAGGGGTCTCTTCGGCCAATGCCGCTTTGTCCTCCGCAGTGAACGAAGCCATCATATCGGTGTCGATGACGCCGGGGGCCACGCAGTTCACGGTGATGCCGCTGGGACCTTCTTCTTTTGCCAGTGCCTTGGTCAGGCCGATGAGGCCCGCTTTGGCGGCGGAATAATGTACCTCGCAGCTGCCGCCGGTCTGGCCCCACATGCTGCTCACGGTGAGGATACGGCCCGCTTTGCGGCGTATCATCCCGGGCAGGGCCAGCTGGCAGAGGTTGAACGCACCGGTCAGGTTGACGTCCAGCATCCGCTGCCACTCTTCCGGCGTGATGTCGGTGAACAGCTTCTGCTGGGCGATACCCGCGTTGCTCACCAGCACATCCACCCGGCCCAGCGCCTGCTCGGCGGCGCGGAAGGCCAGCTCACAGCTGGCCCGGCTGGCCACGTCACACTGGACGGCCAGTACGCCCGGCAGCTCTTTTTGCAGGGCTGCGGCGGCCTCGGCGTTGGTGTGGTAGAACACTGCCACCCGGTAGCCCGCCGCATAGAATGCGCGGGCTGCTGCTGCGCCGATGCCCCGGTCGCCGCCCGAGATGAGGACGGTGCGGTCCTTCGCCGCCGGGGCAGTGCTCCGGGGCTCTGCCGCAGGTTCCGGCTCGCGTTCCGGTGCCGGTGTGTTCTCCGGCGCAGCGCTGACCGGCATTTCCCTCGTTTCCTGCACCGGCGGTACGGCCACAGCCGCTTCTTCCGGCTCGGGCAGGGTCGGCCTGCGCTGTTCTTTCTTCGGCCCGGCGTCTGCAAGGTCAAATGTCAGCTCAAATTCGTCGTTGTACAAGAGTCAAACCCTCCTGTCCACTATTTTCGACCGCAGCGCCTCTTCGTGTCAAAGCCTCTGCGGCGGGAAAGGAAACAGCTTCCCCCACCCCGCCGGAGCTGCGCTCTGCTCACTTTTTCCGGTCTAGGCCGGCTCTGCGGCGCGCCCGGCGGCATTTGTGTGGTTTCGACAAGTTTCCATTGAATAATATAGCACAATCGGGCGAAAAAATAAAGTGGTCACCGGTGATTTTTTCACGCAGTTCCCACTTTTTTCACAGATTCAGGGGTTCACGGGCGGCTTCCAGCGGGGCTTTGCGGCCCGCCTGGCCCGCAGTGAAACGAAAAATTCCTGCAAAAGCTGCTGTGCCTCATCGGCCCGCAGTCCCTTCTCGATGACGGGGTGATGGTTGAAGGGCTGGGCGAAGAGGTCTGTCACCGAGCCGCAGCAGCCCGCCTTGACGTCGGCGGCACCGTACACCACCCGCTTGATGCGGCTGTTGATGATGGCGCCGCTGCACATGGGGCAGGGTTCCAGCGTCACGAACAGCTCACACTGCCACAGCCGCCAGCCGCCCAGCTTTTTGCAGGCCGCGTCGATGGCCAGCAGCTCAGCGTGGTGGAGAGCGTTTTTCTCCGTCTCGCGGGTGTTGTGGGCGGCAGAGATGATCTCTCCGTCCTTCGCCACTACCGCGCCCACCGGCACTTCGCCCAGCGCAGCGGCCTTTCGGGCCTCTTCCAGCGCCGCACCCATCAGCTCAAAATCGGTCATCCCATTCCCCTTTCTGCCAGCCGTGCGGCAAACACGAGGCAGTTATTTATAATATGTAACGCGCTGCCGGGCCATACGCTCTTCGCTTTCTGGGCCGCCCAGCCGAAGATGAGCCCCATGCCCAGCGCATAGGCCCGGGCCGTCCAGCTGCCGTGCAGAGCCGCAAAAATCACCGCCTGCACTACCACAGCCCCCGCGCCGCCCAGCGGCTGCAAAAGATAGAGCGCCCCGCCCCGAAAGGCAAGCTCTTCCGCCAGAGGGGTCACAAGGCAGATGCGCAGCGCAGCCCACGCGAGGGCCGCGCCCTCGGGCAGAGCCGTCTTTTCCGCCGGGAGCAGCAGCTGTGCTCCCGCCGCCAGCAGCGCCCAGAGCACTGCCGCCTCGGCCAGGACCCGGCACTGAGCCGGAAAAGACGGCTTTTCCGGTTCCCTTATCAGTCTTTTCACGGCGCACCCTCCTGTCGGCGGACATTGTACCATACTGCCGCCCCGTTTTGCAAGCAGTTCTTCGTTCATTCGAAGAAATTTTACTCAAAAGATTGACATTCCGCCCGGCGTTCTGGTATACTTTGTACGACTTTTTTATAGATTTGTCGTTTTACCAAAGACACACGATGAACGCACCCATGGAGGTACGAACTATATGATACGCATTCTTACCGATTCCGCATCCGACATCCTGCCCGCCGAGGCCGTACAGCTGGGTGTGGACGTCATCCCCCTCAACGTCACCCTCGAGGACGGCACCGTCATCCGGGACGGCGTGGACCTGACTCCCAGCGAGTACTACGAGCACATGGCCGGCTGCAAAAAGCTGCCCACCACCAGCCAGCCCAGCCCTGAGCTGTTCGAAAAGTTCTACGCCGAGGCTGCTGCCGCCGGAGACGAGGTCGTGGGCATCTTCCTGTCCCATGAGCTGTCCGGCACCTATCAGTGTGCGAAGCTGGCCGCAGACCTGGCCAACGTGGACAACGTCCTCTTCGTGGACAGCACCAATGTCTGCCTCGGCGAGGGTCTGCTGGTGCGTCTGGCCGCACACCTGCGGGATGAAGGCAAGTCTGCCGTCCAGATCGCCGCCACCCTCGAGCACGCCAAGGAGCACCTGCACCTCGTTGCCGCCATCGACGACCTGAAGTATCTGCGCAAGGGCGGCCGTCTGCCCGCCGCCGTCGCCGTGGCCGGCGGGATGCTGGGCATCAAGCCCCTCATCACCATCAAGGAGGGCAAAGTCGCCATGGCCGGTAAGGCCCGGGGTCTGCCCGGCGCATACGTCGCCCTCTTCAAGAAGATAGAGGAGCTGGGCGGCGTCAATCCCCGCTTCCCCTCTCTGGCCGGTTACACCATCAGCCCCCGCGAGGTGAACCCCATCCAGACCTATCTGGTGGACAATCTCGGCCTTCCCGAGCCGCTGGTGCGCCAGATCGGCTGCGTCATCGGCACCCACGCCGGTCCCGGTGCGTTTGGTCTGGCCTTCTTCGATAACGGGCTGGTCATCGACTAAGAGTATATAGGAAGAGGCTGCTGTGCATCTGCACGGCAGCCTCTTTTCGTTTTTACTTACAGCATATCCGTGATGAGCTTGCCCAGCAAAAGCACCAGCACCACGAGCATCATGGGGCGGATGAACTTTGCGCCCTTTCTCAGGGCGAAGTGGGAGCCGATGATGTTGCCGACGATGTTGCTGATGGCGCAGGGGATGCCCACCGGAAAGACCACCAGCCCGCTGCTCAGATAGGTGAAGAGGCTGGCGTAGTTGCTGGCGAGGTTGAGCACCTTGGCGTTGCCGTTGGCGGTGCGCAGGTCAAAGCCCATCAGGCTGGTGAAAGCGATGATGGCAAAGGTCCCGGTGCCAGGCCCCACCATGCCGTCGTACAGACCGATGCCGAGGCCGATGCCCAGGGCCAGCAGGGCCTTTTTCAAATTCAGGGTGCCGTCGTCCCGGTTCTCGTCCGGGAGGTTGCGACGCCACAGGATGACGACTGCCGCGATGGGCAGGATGATGAACATCATCATCTGCAGCACCTCATCGCTGAGCATCAGGACGATGTGTGCGCCCAGGGCACTGCCCGCAAAGCTTCCGATGGCGGCGAGGATGCCGACCTTGAGGTTCATCGCGCCGTTCTTGAAGAAACTGGCCGTGGCGAACGTCGTGCCGCAGGCGGCGCTGAATTTGTTGGTGGCGTAAGTATAGTGAGGCGGCAGGCCCGCGAAGAGATAGGCCGGCAGACTGATGAGTCCGCCGCCGCCCGCTGCCGAATCGACAAAGCCCGCAAAGCCGGTCATGAACACCAGAAATGCCATCATCGGCAGGCTGATTTGAATACCCATTGTTATGATTCCCCTTAATATTCCTATTTTTTCCACGATTTTACTTGTACAGCTCACCCTCGCAGGCCAAAATCTGGTCGAGTATCATCCGGGACACCCGGGCGCCGTAGACCATGGAGGGATGGTCATTGTACTCGATGATGTCGTGGAAGTCCTTGTTCATCAGGACGATGACATACTCGCCGTAGGGGGTGTGGACGATGCCGCCGTCGTTGCGGCAGGCGTTCATGCTGCCGCTCTTGCTGGCCACCCAGATGAGTTCCGGCTCGCCGGTCTCCTCGCAGTCGAGATAGAACTGAGGGAAGTCGTGGGTCAGCATGGTATTGTAGTGCTGCTGACGGAAGATGGCCAGCATCTCAGCGCTGGCCTCAGCGCTGACGAGCGTTCCCTTTGCCACCTGCGCAAACAGCGAGGCGTAGTCCCGGGGCGTCGTGGTGCCGAGGTCGTTGTAAATATCAAAGTGGAGCGGGTTGTGCAGGACGGTGTGGGCAAAGCCTATCTCCCGGATGCAGGCGTTGATGGTGTCCAGCCCCAGATAGTCGATGACCATGTTGGTGGCGATGTTGTCGGAGCAGATGATCATCATGGTGGCGGCGTCTTTAACTTTCAGACTTGCGCCCACGCCCAGCGCCCGGAGCATACCGGAACCGTCCACAAAGTGCTCGGGCTTGTAAGTGATTTTTTCCTCGAGGCTGGCTTTGCCCCGGCTGGCCTGCAGATACAGGGCTGCGAGGATATATGCCTTGATGGTGGAAGCCGTCTCAAATTCCTCGTCAGCGCCGATTTCGACCGTATGGCCGTGCAGGTCGTCCACAAAGACGCTCATCTTGCCCTGATAGGAATACAGCTCGGCGGCAATACGCTTTTCCAGCGTCATGTTTTTATCCATTTTGGAATCTCCCTGTCGTTTTATACATTATTTAGAGGTTTTCTTCGAAGAACCGCCGGGCGTTGCGGTAGAAAATGGCCTCCACCTCGTCCTCGGTGAAGCCCTCGCGGCGGAGTGCGTCGGCCAGCAGCGGGAGCTTGGAACAGTCGTCCATTTCCAGCTTGCCGCCGATGCCGTCGAAGTCACTGCCCAGACCGATGATCTCAATGCCGCCCACCTGCTTGAAGTGGGCCGCGTGCTTTGCCATCAGGGCCGTGGTGCTACGGCAGAGCTTTTCTTCGGGCTGGTTGTCGAGGAAGCCGCTACAGTAGTTCAGACCCACGAGGCCGCCCTTGTTGGCGAGGGCGCGGATCATCTCGTCGGTGAGGTTGCGGCAGTGGGGTGCCAGGGCGCGGCAGTTGGAGTGGCTGGCCGCAAAGGGGCGGGTGGAGTGCTCCACAATGTCCCAGAAGCCCTTGTCGGACAGGTGGCTCACGTCTGCGATGATGTGCAGACGCTCCATCTCAGCCAGGAACTCGAAGCCCTTTTCTTTCAAGCCCGTCTCGGTGTTGGGGGCGCAGGGCCAGATGTTGTGGCCCCCGCCGGGGACGACGTTGGGGCTGGCAAGCTCGTTCTCGTGGTTCCAGGTCAGGGTCATCATGCGGACGCCCAGCTCGTACATCCGGCGCAGCACGCCGATGCTGCCCTTGCAGCAGCCGCCCTCTTCGATGGTGAGCATTCCGCTGATCTTGCCCTCGGCGGCGTTTTTTCGGATGTCAGAGGGTTGATATACCGGAGCAATATCCTCCGGGTATTTTTCCATGATGCGTTTGAAGACGTCGATTTCTTCCAGCGCCGTCACCAGCGGGTCGGCACCGGGGGTCTTGTCGCCCAGATTGACAAAGGCGGCGAAGCACTGCAGCATATAGTCGCCCTTTTTCAGTTTCTGCAAGTCGATATGCAAATCATTCTGCGCAAAGCTCTTGGGCGTACCCGCCTTTTCGGCGTAGCGCAGCTCACTCAGGGTATCACAATGTAGATCAAAGACTTTCATGGTTATCTCCTTTTAGAAAATACTCCCCACCGCATACAAACACTTCACCAGATCCTCCCGATACAGCGGGTCGCTCGGCTCAAGGCTGTTGATGACCACACCGCCGCTGACGGCGGCACCGGTGGAGTGGATATACCGCCCTTCGCCCAGATAAAGCGCCACATGGCCGGGGAAGAAGAGCGCATCGCCGGGCTTTTTGTTCTCGAAGGCCACCTCATGCATCGGCCAGCCCTCGATGATCTTTGCGTCGCGGTAGATGAGCACACCGCACTGCATATAGGCGCTGCTGACAAGGCCCGAGCAGTCGATGCCCCGGCCCGACTTGCCGCCCCAGCGGTACTCGGTACCCATATACTTCTTTGCCTGCTCACAGACAGCGGCGCGGAAGGCATCTTCGCTGCCGCCGTACCAGCGTGCCACAGCTTCCGGCACGAGCTTGTCTGCCGTCGTGTCCAGCGTCTCGGCCAGCGCGTCATTGAAAGCAAGGCCCTCTCTCTGGGAGAAGACCGCCGTCATCTCATATTTCACCGGCTCCAGCGCCACATCCCGGACATAGCCCGTCCGGCCATCCGTCAGCAGGACTTTCGCCCAGCCCTTGTGGGCCTCGGCCTCTTCGGCCGTCTCAGGCTGGCGGCGGAGAACGCCTCCCCGCTCCAATTCCATCATCCGGACGCCCTGCACCTTGGGCAGGCTGAGGACATCCGTAGCGCGGCCCACGAGAACGAGGTCTGCCCCCAGATACTCCCACAGCTCCTCCTCGCGGACAAACTGCAATTCCCGCTGATTCACATAGCCATGGTAACCGTAAAAGCTGACCACTTCGGCCACATCGGGCGGAAGCTGGACGCCCGCAGCGGTCACGCCGCCGGGCGCAGTCCGCACCTGACAGGCCTGCCCATACAGGCCCTCATCTCCGATGGTGGAGACAAGACCCTCCTCGCCCTCTTTGATGGTCTGGGGCAGGTCGTAAATGGTGCCTACCGGCACCGAAAATAATGCGTATTTCATGGTTCGCTCCCTTCCAGCAGCTGCAGCAGCTCATCCGGCCGCATCGAGAGGATGGCACCATCGGCGGTGCCGGTCACGGTGTCGGCCAGCGACTGCTTGGCCTGCTGCAATTCCACGATTTTTTCTTCAATGGTATCCTGTGCAATGAGCTTATACACCTGCACCGGGTTCTGCTGGCCGATGCGGTAGGCGCGGTCGGTGGCCTGATTCTGGGCGGCGACGTTCCACCACGGGTCGTAGTGGATAACGATGTCCGCCGCCGTCAGGTTAAGGCCGGTGCCGCCGGCCCGCAGCGAGATGAGGAAAACGCTCACCTCTCCCCCGTTGAACCGCCGGACCAGCTCCGCCCGGACGGGCTTCGGCGTCGAGCCCTGCAGCGTAAAGTGGCTGATGCCCTCGGCGTCCAGACGCTTTGCCAGCAGCTCGAGCATTGAGGTGAACTGGCTGAACAGCAGGATGCGGTGGCCGCCCTCCACGGCGCTGGAGACAAGCTCCGCGCAGGCGTCCAGCTTGGCGCTGCCGCCCTCCCAGTTGTCTGCGATAAGGCGCGGGTCGCAGCAGATCTCCCGCAGCCGCATGAGGACGGCGAACACCGCCATCTTGTCCTCGGGCTTTACGGCCTGCAGCTTCTCCCGGGCGTCCACCACAGCGGCCAGATAGAGCTTGCGCTGCTCCTCTTCCAGCTCGATCCGGTAGACATTCTCGGTCTTGGGCGGCAGCTCCTTGAGCACATCCGACTTCATGCGGCGGAGGATGAAGGGGCCGGTCAGCTGATTGAGACGCCGCACAGCGGTCTGGTCTTCCTCCTGCACGATGGGCTTCTCGAACCGGCTGCAAAAGCTCTTGTAGGGCGGCAGATAGCCCGGCATCAGGAAGGAGAAGATGCTCCACAGCTCGCCCAGCCGGTTCTCCACCGGCGTACCGGTGAGGGCGAACCGCACCCGGCTGCGCACTTTGCAGACGGCCTTGTATTTCTGGGTGGTGTGGTTCTTGATGGCCTGCGCCTCGTCGAGGATGCAGGCATAAAACTCCTGCCCCTCGTAAAGCGTCTCGTCACGCCGCAGCAAATCGTAGCTGGTCACCACGAGGTCGGCGGCGGGCCAGCTCTCAGCCAGCTCGGCACGGTGGGCGGCGTCGCCATCCACCACCACGCAGGAGAGTTCGGGCGTGAATTTCTGACACTCCTCGGCCCAGTTCAGCACCAGCGAGGCCGGGCAGACGATAAGGCTGGGCAGAGTCTGGCCGTTCTGCTTCATGGCCAGCAGGTAGCTCAGCACCTGCACCGTCTTGCCCAGGCCCATATCGTCGGCGAGGATACCGCCCATGCCGTAACCGTCCAGCGTCCGCAGCCAGCGGTAGCCGTCCCGCTGATATTTGCGCAGGGTCTTTTGCAGGGAGACAGGTGGGGTATACTCGCTGTCCTTGACGGCGTGGAAGCTCCGGCTGATGCGCCGGAAGGCGTCATCCCGGTTGAAGCGCACACCGGTCTGGCCCGACAGCGCCCAGTCGAGGCTGGGCGCACGGTAAAGCGGAAGCTGCGCATGATTCTGGCCCAGCTTTGCGCCGGAGAGTTCCAGCGTTTCGTTCAGTTCGTCCAGCACTTCCAGCGAGTCATCCAGCCGCAGCAATCGGCCATCCCGCAGGCGGTGGTAGCGCTTTTTCTGGTGGAGCGACTTGAGCAGAGCTTTCAACTCGCTCACCGGGAATTCGCCGGTGTCCACCTCCAAATCAAGCACGCTGCCCTGTACCGACACACCCACCGAGATCTTCGGCGGCGCAGCCTGCAAGTCGCGGAATGCATCGCTGAGGTAGACTTCGCCCTCCGCCAGCAGGGCAGGCACACCCTCTTCAAGGAAAGTAACAAGGGTATCCTCGTCGTCTGTGCCATATTCGGCGGGGCTGGTGTCGGTCTGCTGGGTCAGATAAGTTTGGAGCAGCCGCCCGGCCCGACGCTCTGCGCGGGCGTCCCTCAATAAATCGGTCGGGGCCGCAAAAGGCGTCACCCGGTCTTCCCCATACAAAAATTCCGGGTGGGCGCGGACGGCCCCCATGTGGGGCGCATCCAGATAGAACTGCACCACCGGCTCCAGCGGTATCTGATTCAAAAGCAGCCGGTCAGGGTCGTCGATGGTGATTTTCCGGCCCAGCTCCGGCAGCACGAAGCTGCAAAACGATACGGCATCCTTGCTGGTGAAAAAGAGTCCGCTGCCACAGAGGGCGTTCAACGCGGGCAGCAGACGGGCCGCTTCGGCTCGTTCCAGTTTCCAGATGGTGTCTTCATTATAAAGGTAGCTGTAGTCGAGGCCCTGCAATGTGTACAGACTGGGCTCCACCACGATGTGTACGCCGCCCCTCTTCTTCTCGACCCGCAGCGTCAGCGCGGGCAGACCCTTTCGCAAGGCGTAACCGCCCACCTCGCCCCTCAGCTCATATAAAGCCACCAGTTCATCCAGCAGCTCACCCGACAGCGGCACACTTCCAGCGGGGCCATTTGCGATGCTGCGGGTCGGGCGGCCTGTGGCGGCTTCCACGCTCTTTACCGTGTCCTGCTGGCGGCGGAGCAGCGTCAGAATTTTCTTTGCCTCGGAGGTAAAGGCGTCCCACCGGTGGACAAAGGCCAGCGTTTTGCCGTAGCTGACGCTCCGCTCTTTCTCGATGGCCGTCAGCAGTTCCGGGATGCTTTTTACGACATACTGCCGCCCACCGTCCGAAATGCGGAGGCGCAGCAGTGGCGGCTGTCCGGAGTAGTCGAGGATGAGTTCCGGTTCCAGTTCCGCGAAGCCTCGCTGCTGGCCGTCCGAGGCCGTCAGACTCTCCACCTCGGCCAGCGCGTCCTCCTGATAAGCTCGAAGAAGTTCCTGCGCCTGCACATCCGAGACAGGTTCATCGCCTCGCCATTTCCTGCCGAACAGCATCTCGAGACCGGAGACGTAGCTATCCTTCCGGGCTGCGGCTTCTTTAGCAAATTCTGTCCCGCGCTGCACGCCCGGGATGTCCAGCAGTGCCTTCTTCTCTGGCTTTGGTTCCATCTTTTCTTCCGGCTCATCCACCTCATGCAGCAGCAGCGCACCGATGTGCTTGCAGCAGGGGCCTTCGCCGTTTTCATTGAAAGAGCAGGTACAGCTGGCGCTGACGAAACTGCCATTCTGGCGCAGCCACGCCTGGGTCCGGTAGAGGTTCCGGCCGCTGCCCCGCACATCGGCGCTCAGATGGCGCACGCCGTTCTCCGCCGTCTCACATTCCAGATCCTGCACCCTGTTCTCGTATGCCTTGGCCCGTGCATAAATCGTGCTGCCCAGCAGATAGCGGATCTCTTCTCTGTCCATGTCTCTGCCCTCCCTCTCCCAAGCGTCCTATTGGTTAAGCATACCGCACCCGCCGACCAGATGCAAGAGCTTTGGACGAAAAAAGCAAAAAGAAAACGCTCTAAGATTTCTCTTAGAGCGTTTTGATCAAGTCGGCGGCTACCTATTTTCACAAGCCGTTTCCAGCTAACTATCTTGGGCACGAGTGAGCTTAACTACTGTGTTCGGAATGGGAACAGGTGGAACCTCACCGTCATCGTCACCGACCATATGACTAGCTAAGTATATCATTTCTGATTTACTTTGTCTAGTGTTTCAGAAGGACGTGCCTTCAAAACTGAATAATCACTGCTTACATTTTTTCGTTGACTCAAAGAGTCTCAAGCGAATTGTGGTCAAGCCCTCGACCTATTAGTACACGCTTGCTGAATGGATCGCTCCACTTACACATCGTGCCTATCAACCTTGTAGTCTTCAAGGGGTCTTACTTGTTTAAAACAATGGGACATCTTATCTTTGGGTCGGCTTCACGCTTAGATGCTTTCAGCGTTTATCCGATCCGTACGTAGTTGCCCAGCTATGCTCCTGGCGGAACAACTGGTGCGCCAGAGGTACGTCCGTCCCGGTCCTCTCGTACTAGGGACAGCTCCCATCAAATATCCTGCGCCCACGACAGATAGGGACCGAACTGTCTCACGACGTTCTGAACCCAGCTCGCGTACCGCTTTAA
>OGMU01000717.1_pt1 | contig 12794 bp, 9 predicted proteins | sample 1573331 | NCBI WGS metagenome assembly OGMU01 (sample SAMEA2581990, study PRJEB24529) | metagenome | biome: Human gut stool | place: China | collected 2011
CGGAACAGCCGGTGAGCAGGGCCAGCATCAGCACGCCCGCAAGGGCGAGGGCAAGGAGCTTTTTCAGTTTCATGGTCGTATCCTCCGTTCACTGTGGTGTTTTTGATACGTCCATTATAACCCGTCTCCCGCCGCAGCTGCAACGGCCATTCGCGCAGGTTTTGGGGCGATTCGCGCAGGTTTGGGGAAATACGGCTGCTCCGAGAGGGGCGGGGCATCTGACGAAGTGACAATTTTATGTCGTCACTTCGTTCAAAAATGCACTTACGCAAGGTGATGAAGTGACGCTTGTTGCGTAAGTGACTCACTTACGCAGATGCCCCATTTACGCAGGCTGCGTAAGTGGCATTTTATAACATATACACGTTATATATTTCTCACTTACGCATTTGTTTTACTACAGTAGGAAAGAACACTGTACCAGCTTCTTTCGCCACCATTTCGTGTGAGCTGCTTTTTGGTCACTTCACCGCTCATCACAAGGCTTCTATAAGCTCTATCGTAAGTACATTTACTACATTCAATTTCTTTCATCACCTCCGCCCGGAGCTGGGTGCTGGGCATACTCCCCAGCTTGCTCTCGGCCAGCACGTTGAGGATGGCCTGCGCGGTATCCTCCTTGGTCTGGGCGGTGCGGACGCGGCGCTCCTCCACGAAGTCGGCGTCCTTCTTGTCGGTGCGGCTGTCAAAGACGGCCACCGCCGTCGTGACGCCCTCCACCTGCGCCTGCTCGATGTGGAGCAGGGCCGTCCGGGCCGGGGCGGAGTAGCTGCTCTTCTCGTGGCTGAGGTAGAGCTTTTCGCTGTTCTTGTCGCGGCCCATCATGAGGACGCTGCGGGCGATGTCCCAGATGTCGGAGCTGTCGGCCAGACGGGCGCGGCCCGAGACGTTGGCGCGCTTGTTGGTGTGCATCGAGATGAGGGCCGCGCAGCCGTGCTTGGCGCAGAGGGCTTTGAGGGGCAGCAGGGCGCTGCGCATCTGGTTGCGGCTGGCCATCTCCACCCCCGCGGGCAGAAAGCTCTGCAGCGGGTCGATGATGACGAGGGCGGGCGCGGCCTTCCCCACGTACTTTGCAAAGCCCGTGTCCGGGATGCAGAGCGGGCTGCCGGTGCGGGCAAAGTAGGCGTCGCTGGTGACCACCATCACCCGGCTCATATCGGCCCCTGCCGCCGTCAGGCGGGCTTTGAGCACCTTGCCGGGGTCGTCCTCGCCGGAAAAAAGGAGGACGCTGCCGGTCTTCTCCGGCGGCTGAGGGAAGAAGCCGGAGGTCCGGCCCGCCGTGACATACGCAATGAGCTGGGCCTGCCAGATGCCCTTACCGGTGCCGCCGTCGGCACCCAGAAGCGACACCTCTCCCATGGGCAGCAGCCCATCCACCAGCCAGCTCACGTTCTGGATGGGGACGTTCTCGAGGCAGTCGGGGGTGAAGTTGAAGGGCGCGGCGCGGCGGCGGTCCCGGAAGCGCGCCCGGGCAGCGTCGGCCTTTTCCCGGTAGGCGGCGTAGTCCTCGGCGATGCGGCTCTGGAACTCCTCCCGGCCCACCGCTTCCAGCTCGCTCTTGCCGTCGGCCAGCCAGCGCTCCATCCGGAAGGTCAGGCCCTGCCAGAAGCCCAGCTCCTTCGCCCTCGCCTCCACCAGCTCGGAGCGGCTGAGGACGTCCTCGGGGCGGTCCTGCCCGGCGAACCAGTAGGTCAGCCGGGAGAACAGCTCCTCTTCGGTGCGCACCGTGCCGAGGTAGGCCACGAAGTCGTCGTAGCTGCCCGGGGTGCGGTCGGTCATGTTTTTCTGCATAAAAAACTCCTTTCGTTTGTGTTTGATGCATTGAGCATAGCACAAATGAAAGGAGCGGAACAGTACATACTTTTTTGGGGTTTTGAGGGGGGGTGAAAGTTCGCGTTTCTCGACAGTGCGTTAATTATTTGGTGCTTTTCGCGAAAAATCGAGGAAAGTCTCAGGTAGGGCTGCGACCGAATCTTTTTCTGTATCTTTTTGTCGAAAAGTGTGTTATAATTGATTTGCGGCCTTGCCCGCCCATTTTATTGGGAAGGGGGTGAGACAAATGCCTAGTATTACCACTTTTATGCTGTCCGTCGCAGCAAATGTAGCATCTTACTATATTTGCAAGTGGCTTGACGGATGGTTCACGGGCCGTAAGCACTAAAAAAGAAGACCCCCTTTCGGAGTTGCAGCTCCGGGAGGGGGTTTTCTTCTTGGCGAGTCAAATGACTAGCTTGATTACCACTTTTATTGTCTTTATTATATGCACTTTTTCCCAAAAAGTCAAGCTTTGCACAGAAAGTTTACAGAAGCTGCCGCACGGCGGCTTTCCATTTCTTTCAGTCCTGCGTTTCTTTCCGGATGCCGAACAGCCTCCGGAGCAAGCCTCTCAGGCACTTGGGGCTTTTGAGAACGACCACCTGCATAGAGCCGACCACCTTTCGTCGCTTGATACGCCATTATAGGCGTCCCGCGCCCGGAATGTTCCGGTTCAGCTCAGGATCGGCCCGTCCGGCACCGTCTCCACCACCACCAGCGCGCCCTTTTGGGTGGAGATGGTGATGCAGTCGGAGCCATCGGCATACTCGTTGCTGACGCCGAGGGGGTAGCCTGCGGTGAGGACGGCGTCGGTCAGCTCGTAGAAGGAGCCCCGCTCCGAGACCCCCTCTGCCCTGCCCTCCATCGGGAAGACCGAGAGGTAGAAATACCCGTCCTTCGGGTAGCGGCGGGTCTCGCCGGGCATCACGAAGGTGATGCGGCTGCGCTCGTCCAGAAGCGTGGCGCGGACGCCCCGCTGTTCGAGGCCGAGGCCGGTGCAGAGGTTAGCCAGCGTATGCTCGAGGCGTCTGCCGCCCAGTACACCCAGCAGCAGCGCCTCGTCGAAGCCCTTTTCGGAGGCCAGCTTTGCCGCGTACTCGGTGTCGGTATCGTCCTTGACGTGGGGCAGGATGATGGTGTCGTCGCCCTCCTGCGCCGGGCAGGGCGCGGTGTCGAAGTCGCCCACGATGATGTCGGGGCGGCAGTGGAGCGGCGCACAGTTGCGGTAGCCCGCGTCGCAGGCAATGATGGTGTCGCCGGGCCGCAGGGCCGACGCCAGCGAGGCGCTGACCGGGCAGGCGGAAATGATAACACAGCGGGACATTACAACCCCCTCCTCTGCCACTCCTTCACATCCTTGACCTCATCGTACATGGCGCAGTAGCTGTCGTAGCGGGTCTGGGAGAGCTTGCCTTCCGCGAGGGCGGCGCGGACGGCGCAGCCCTTCTCGGAGCGGTGGGAGCAGCCGGTGAACTGGCACGCGCCGAGGTAAGGCCCGAACTCCGGGAAAGCGTGTTCCAGATTTTCTTTCGGGATGAAGCCCGCCCGGCTGGCCTCGAGGCTGGCGAAGCCCGGGGTGTCGGCGATGCGGCCCCCGAAGGCTTCAAAGATGGTCACCTCGCGGGTGGTGTGACGGCCACGGCCCAGCTTCTGGCTGATGGCGGCGGTCTGGCGCTCCACGTCGGGCAGGAGGGCGTTCAGCAGGGTGGATTTGCCCACGCCGGAGTTGCCGCAGAAGGCGCAGAGACGGCCATTGATCCAGTGCTTGATGTCGTCCAGACCCTCGCCGGTGGCGTAGTCGATGCGGATGAAGGGCAGGGTCGATTTTTCGTAGGCGCTGCGCAGAAACTCCGCCTCGGCGAGATCGCTTTTGGTGCAGACGATGACGGGCTGGACGCCCTTGTCCACCGCGATGGCCGAAAGCTTATCCAGCACGAGGGTGCTGGGGGTGGGCTGGGTGGTGCTTGCCACGAGGAACAGCACGTCGAGGTTCGCCATGGGCGGGCGGACGAAGATGTTCCGCCGGGGCGCGATGTCCGCGATGACCGCTGCGCCGTTCTCGGTCTCCAGCGTCACCACGTCGCCCGCCACGGGGGTGATCTTCTGCTTGCGGAAGATGCCCCGTGGCTTGCACTCCACGATGCCTTCCGACGTCTTAACGTAATAAAATCCGCCGATGCCTTTTGTGATATAACCTGTCATACCTTCTCCTTTAGCCCAGCCAGGACGTCCACCAGTCGCTGAGACCGCCGCCGGTGGACGAAGACGAGCTGGCGCCGGTGCTCTCGCTGGAAGAGCTGCTGCCTCCGAAGAGGCCGCCCAACCAGCCGCCGGAGCCGTCGCTGCTCCCGGTGCTCTCGCTGGGTGCTTCGGGTTCCGGTGCAGGCTCAGGGCCTGCGCTGACCACGACGCTGACGCGGGTGTTCAGCTTGGCCGATGCGCCCTCGCCGGGGTTCTGGCTGATGATGCTGCCCACGGGCTGGTCGCTGTACTGCTCCGTCTGGCTGCCCAGACCCAGTTTCCGCTGCACCAGCAGGGTACGGGCGTCGTCCACGTTCATGCCGATGAGGCTGGGGACTTTGGTGGTGGTGGCCACCTGCGGGCGGCTGACATAAACCACCACCGTGGAACCTGCGGCCACCTGACTGCCCGCAGCAGGTTCGGTGCGGATGATGGAGCCTGCGGCCACCGACTCATCCACGGCCTGAGTGACCAGCACCGACACGCCCAGGTCCTTCAGCTGCTGTTCGCCGTCGGCCTGCACGTAGTTGGTCAGGTCGGGGACAGTCACGTAGTGGATGCCGAGGCTGACGGTGAGGGTCACGCTCTGGCCCTCGCGGACGGTGCGGCCCGCCACCGGCGACTGCTTGTAGACATAGCCTGCGGCGTAGTCGTTGCTGTACTCCTCTTCCCAGTTGACGACCACCTGACCGGAGGCCACCTGCTGAGAGGCGTTCACCTCGTCCTGCGTCATGCCGCTGAAATCGCCCAGCACGATGTCGTCGCTTTTGGTCATGATGTTGCTGGAATCGTTCAGGATGGTCCAGCACAGGGCCGCACAGGCCAGCGCAAAGGCCGTCGTGATGCCCAGCAGCACCGGCATAAAGCCGCTGCGCTTCTTCTTTTTCGCCTTAGCTTTGGGGCGGGCGGGATTCGCCGCCGGTTTCTCCGGGGGTCTGCGGATGCTGCGTTTCTGCGGCATGGGGTCATTCACCACCTTTTCAGGTTCTTCCTTTACATATTGATACTGGAACGTGACGGAGGGGTCCTGCACGTAGGCGTCCAGTGCTCCCAGCATCTCTGCGGCGCTGGAATACCGGTTGACCGGCAGCTTTGCCATGGCGCGTTCCGTAATTTGCACGAGGCCCAGCGGCACGTCCGGGGCAAGCTCGGCCAGCGGCTTCGGGGTGTCCCGTATCTGCTTGCGGGCCACCTCCACCATATCGTCGGCGTCGAAGGGCAGCTTGCCCGAGAGCATCTCGTACATCATGACGCCCACGGAGTAGATGTCGCTCTTGGGGTCGGTCTCCTCCCCCTTCGCCTGTTCGGGGCTGATGTAGTGGACGCTGCCCATGGCCTTTTTGCCGTTCTGTATCTGGTTCTCGGCCCGGGAGATGCGGGCGATGCCAAAGTCCATCATCCGCAGCTGGCCGTTGTCCAGCAGCATGATGTTCTGGGGCTTGATGTCCCGGTGGATGATGCCACGGCTGTGGGCGTGGCTGAGGCCCCGCATGATCTGGGTGATAAAGTGCAGGGACTCCCGCCAGTTCAGCTGACCCCGCTTTTCCATATACTGCTTCAGGGTGATACCGTCGATCAGCTCCATGACGATATATTCCATATCGCCGCCCCGGGACACATCGTACACCGATACGATGTTGGGGTGAGACAGCTGGGCAACAGCCTGCGACTCCGCGTTGAACCGGCGGCGGAACTCCTCGTTCTGAGCCAGATCGCTCTTGAGAATTTTAATGGCCACCAGACGGTTGAGGCGATGGCATTTTGCCTTGTAGACGATCGCCATGCCGCCTGTGCCGATGAGCTCCTGAATGGTGTAGAACCCGTCCAGCGTCTTGCCGATGAGATTATCCATGCTTCACCTCCAGCGGCTCCACGCCCAGCAGCAGCGCGGTGATGTTGTCGGGGCCGCCGCCCGCGTTGGCGGCGTCCACCAGCCGGTCGGGGATGTCGTAGAACCCGCCCTTCGTGAAGATCTCTTCGATCTTTTCCTTGGGCAGGACGTTGGTGAGGCCGTCGGTGCAGAGCAGGATCATATCGCCCTTCTGCACCGGCACGCTGGTGAACTCGGGGTCGAGGCGGTAGTCCACGCCCAGCGCCCGGGTGATGATGTTCTTCTGGGGGTGATGCTCGGCTTCCTCGGCGGTGATGGTGCCGCAGTCCACCAGCTCCTGCACGTAGGAGTGGTCGTGGGTGAGCTGGGTGAGTCTGCCGTCCCGGACGAGGTAGGCCCGGGAGTCGCCTGCGTGGCAGATAAAGGCGTTGCCGCCCCGCACGAGGGCGCAGACCGCCGTGGTGCCCATGCCCGCCAGCTCCTCCTCCCGGGAGGCTTTCTGGAAGACGAAGCGGTTGGCGTTGATGAGCGCCCGCTTCAAAAACTTTTCCTCGTCGCCGGGCAGACACTGGGCGTACTGCTCGTGGAAGCTGTGCTCGATGACGTCGCAGGCGCTCACGGAAGCCTCACGGCCTCCCCGCGCACCGCCCATGCCGTCGCACACGAGGCCCCAGGCCGCGTCGCTGTTCAGCTCGCCTGCCCGGTAGTCATCCTGATTCTCGGGGCGGACGCTGCCGACGTCTGTTTTTCCTGCAAGTTTCATAGGATTCTCCTTCTCAAACTTTGCCGTTCATCTCGTCGCGGCGGAGCTGGCCGCAGGCGGCGCTGATCTCGCTGCCCAGACGGCGGCGGACGGTGGCGTTGACGCCGAGGCTTTCCAGCTTCTGCTGGAAGCGCCGGACGTTGGCGGCGTCGGTAGCCGAATAAGGGCTGCCGTCCACCGGGTTGATGGGGATGAGGTTGACGTGAGCGCCCATCCCCCGGATGAGGTCGGCCAGCTGCTTAGCGCAGGCGTCGGAGTCGTTGACGCCCCGCACCATGGAGTACTCGAAGCTCACTCTCCGGCCCGTCGTCTCCTGATACCGGCGCACGGCCTGCATCAGCACCTCCACGGGGTAGGCATCGTTCACGGGCATCATGCCGCTGCGGATGTCGTTGTTGGGGGCGTGGAGAGAGACGGAGAGGGTGAGCTGGAGCTTCTTCTCGGCCAGCTGGTCGATCTTCGGCACGAGGCCGCAGGTGGAGAGGCTGATGTTCCGCATCCCGATGTTCACGCCCTCGGGGGACGAGATGTTCTCGAGAAAGCGCATGACTTCGTCGAAATTATCCAGCGGCTCCCCGATGCCCATCAGCACGATGTGGGAGATGCGCTCCCCGATGTCCTTCTGGGCGGTGTAGATCTCGGAGCAGATCTCGCCCGCCTCGAGGTTGCGTACCCGGCCCGCCTGGGTCGAGGCGCAGAAGCGGCAGCCCATCCGGCAGCCCACCTGGGTGGACACGCAGACCGTGTTGCCGTAGTGGTAGCGCATGACGACGGTCTCGATGCAGTTGCCGTCGGCCATCCGCAGCAGGTACTTCACGGTGCCGTCCTTGGCCTCCTGCCGCCGCTCGATGATGGGCGCGGCGATGTAAAATGCCTCCTCGAGCTTTGCCAGCAGGGCTTTGGGCTGGTCGGTCATGGCCGAAAAGTCGGTCACGAGCTTCTGGTGGACCCAGTGGAAGAGTTGCTTTGCCCGGAAGCCGGGCTGGCCCATCGCTTTCAGCTCCGCTGTCAGCTGTTCCAGCGTCAGGGAGGATATACAGCGTTTAGTCTCCATGAAAATCTCCTTTTGTCAGGAATCACGTTTCTGCATCGCGCAGAGGAAAAAGCCGTCCATGCCGGTGCGGGTGGGAACGGAAAGCGCACCCCAGTCCCCCACGGTCATCCCGGACGGGAAGCGGACGTCCGGCGTCACCACCCGGAACTCCGGGTGTCGGCCCACGAAGGCCCGCACCTGCTCTTCGTTCTCGGCAGGGTCGATGGTGCAGGTGGAGTAGACCAGACGCCCGCCCTCTTTCAGGTGGGCGGCGGCTGTATCCAGAATGGCCGACTGGGTGGCCAATAATTCATCGTGACGCGCTTTTTCGAGGGTCTTGTAGCGGATGTCCGGCTTCTTGGCGAGGATGCCGAGGCCGCTGCAGGGGGCGTCCACCAAAATAGCGTCCGCCATGGGCAGGTCGGCATCTGCCTTTGTGCCGTCGGAGACCCGGGGCTCCACGTGGGCAAACCCCATCCGCTCCACGGCCTTGCGGATCAGCTGGACGCGGTTCTCGCTGACGTCGCAGCTCACCAGCCGCCCTTCGTCCCCCATCTCCTCGATGAGGAGCAGGCTCTTGCCGCCGGGGGCAGCGCAGAGGTCGAGGACGGTATCGCCGGGCTTTGCCTCCACACAGAGGGCGGCAAGCTGGCTGGCCTGCCCCTCCACATGGAAGAAGCCGTCCCGGAAAAGCCCGCTCTCCGCCGGGCTCCCCTCGAAGCGGGCTAAGACGCTGCCCGGCACGAGGCCCGGGGCGGCGGTCTTCGCGCCCGAGGCCAGCAGCTTTTCGCAGAGGGCTTCCGGCGTCCCTTTCAGGGGGTTGGCCCGGAGGCTGGTCAGGCCGCCGTCGGCGGTGTGGGTCAGGATGTCCAGCGCCTCGTCGGGGTAGTGTTCGTGGAGGAACGCTGCCACGTCCCGGCCCGCCGAGCCCAGCACCATCAGCCGCTCCACCTCGTCGGCGAAGACGGCAGAGCCGAGGTCATAGCCGATGGCCCGGCGCAGCACGGCGTTCACGAGGCCGGAGGCGCTGGCTTTTTTGAAGGTGCGGGTCAGCTTGACGGCCTCATTGACCGCCGCCGAAGCAGGCACCTGCATATAGCGGGCCTGCGCCAGCGCGGCGCGGAGGATCTCCCGCACCTGCGGGTCGAGCCTGGCAAGCCCTTTGGGCAAAAACTGGCTCAAGATATAGTCCAGCGTCCCCTGATGTTCCAGCACGGTATAAAAAATCGCGCTGGCAAATGCTTTATCGCGGCCTTCCAGCTTCTGGCGGCGCAGCTCTGCGTCGAGGATGAGGTTCGAGAAACCGTCCTGCTCCTGCCGCACCAGCGCCGCCACCGCCGCCGCGCGGGGGTTCGGGCCGCTCACAGGCTGTCCCCCGCCTTGAGGCGGAGACCGGCGGCGAAGGACGTGCCGTCCATGGGCTTCTTACCCTCCGGCACCACGTGCAAAAGCTGGACAGCTCCCTCACCGCAGGCCACGGTCAGGGGCTTGGTGGCGAGGACAGTGCCAGCGGCTTCGCCGTGGCTTTCCGCGACGCGGCACTCCGTCACCTTGACCTTCTTGCCGCCTGCCGTCACGAACCATGCCCCGGGCCACGGGTTCATGCCCCGCACCCAGTTGTGGATGTGGTCGGCGCTGTCGGTCAGATGGAACTCGGCCATCTCCTTGCTCAGCATGGGGGCGACGGAGGCGTTCTCGTGGGCCTGAGGCTCTGCCTTGAGCGTACCAGCTTCGATGGCAGGCAGGGTCTCACAGAGCACCCGTGCGCCCACGGCAGTGACCCGGTCGAACAGCTGGCCGCTGGTCTCCTCGGGGTCGATGGCGATCTTCTCGCAGGCCAGCACGTCGCCGGTGTCGAGGCCCTCGTCCATCTGCATGATGGAGACGCCCGTCTCGGCGTCGCCGTTCAGCACCGCCCACTGCACGGGGGCGCTGCCCCGGTATTTCGGCAGCAGGGAGACGTGGAGGTTGATGCAGCCGTATTTCGGCGCTTCCAGCACCGATCTGGGCAGGATGCAGCCGTAGGCCACCACGACGATGAGCTCCGGAGCCAGCGCGCGGATGTTCTCGTCCTCGCCGCCGTCCCGCAGGGTGCGGGGCTGAAAGACGGGGGTGCCGTGGGCCAGCGCCACTTCCTTCACCGGGGGTGCGGTGAGCACCTGCTTGCGGCCCACGGGCTTATCGCGCCGGGTGTAGACCGCGCAGATGTCGTGGCCCGCCTCATACAGGGCTTTCAGGCAGTCCGCCGCAATATCCGGCGTCCCCATGAACAGAATGCGCATCAGTCGTTCTCCTTCTTCTTGGCGGCAGCGGCGCGGCCCTCCTCGGTGTCCTCATAGAAGAACTCGCTGGACTCCATGATGGTGATGCCGTCCAGATGGTCGTTCTCGTGCTGGATGCAGCGGGCCAGCAGGCCCTCGGCTTCCAGCTCGAACCACTCGCCGTGGCGGTCCTGTGCGCGGACCTTGACGGCTGCGGGGCGGGTCACGGCGCCGTTGTGGCCCGGGAAGGACAGGCAGCCCTCGTAGGCGGTCTCCTCGTCCTCAGACACGGCGAGGATTTCGGGGTTGACGAAGTCGATGAACTTGTACTCGTAGTTTTCGGGAATTTCTTCCGGGGCGTCGGTGGTGTCCCACACCACGAAGAGGCGGCGCAGCATCCCCACCTGCGGGCCTGCGAGACCCACGCCGTCGGCGGCGATCATCGTCTCGCGCATATCGTCCAGCAGGGTAGCCAGACGGTCGTCAAAGTTGGTCACCGGGCGGCAGACCTTGTTCAGGATGGGGTCGCCCTCTTTTACAATGTTGCGGATAGCCATGAAGTATACCTCCAAATAATCTTATCAAATATCACCGTCAGAATGCATATCCACCACCACGGTGGCCTTGCTGGGCAGCTTTTCCTGCTCGTAGAGGCCGAGGGTCTGGCGGACAAGGTCGCGGAAGCGTTTGTCGGCGCGGCACTTGATGGTGAGCTTGTAGCGGTAGTTCTCGTTGATCTTTTCGATGTTGCCGGGGGTGGGGCCAAGCACCCGGAGGGGCAAGTCCGGCTGCTGCGCGGCCTGACGGCCTAAGAGGGCCGAGAACCGGGCGGCGGCCCGGGCCACCTCGATCTCCTTCGGGCCGGAGAAGCCCACGACGCAGAGCCCGCAGAAGGGCGGGTAGAGGCCCAGCTTGCGATAGGCAATTTCCTGCTCGAAGAAGGCGTCGTAGTCCTGCGCGGCGGCGAGGTTGAGGACGGGGTTGTCGGGGTCGGTGGTCTGGATGATGGCGAAGCCCGGGTCTTTCGCCCGGCCGGAGCGCCCCACCACCTGGGTGATGAGGCTGAACACCGTCTCGTAGGCCCGAAACCCCTGCGCAAAGAGCAGCGAGTCGATGCCGAGGACGCCCACGAGGGTCACGTCCTCGAAATCGAGGCCCTTGGCCACCATCTGCGTCCCCACCATGATGTCGTACTCATGCCGGGCGAACTTCGCCAGCAGCTTTTCGTGGGCGTCTTTGGCGGCGGTGGAGTCCTGGTCCATCCGCAGCACTCTTGCCTCCGGGAAGAGCTGGGCCAGCTCCTCCTCGGCTTTCTGGGTGCCGAAGCCCCGGTAGAGCAGCTTGCCGCCGCAGGCGGGGCAGGTCTTGGGGGGCGGGTCGAGCTGGGTGCCGCAGTAGTGGCAGAGCAGCTTATGGCCTGCCTTGTGGTAGACCATGGGGACGCTGCACCTGGGGCATTTCAGTACCTCGCGGCAGTCGTCGCACTGGGCCATGGTCTGGTAGCCCCGGCGGTTGAGCAGCAGGATGGTCTGCTTGCCCGCGTCGAGGTTGCGCCGGATGGCGTCCTCCATCGCAAGGCTGATCTCCCTCGGGTTGCCCGAGGCCAGCTCTGCCCGCATATCGACGATCTGGACGCTGGGCAGCGGGTTGCCGCCGTAGCGCTGGGTGAGCCGGACGAGCTGGGTGCGGCCATTCTGGGCGGCGTAAAAGCTCTCGGTGCTGGGGGTAGCGCTGGCCAGAAGGAGCAGGGAGCCGTTCTCCGCCGCACGCTGCCGGGCCACCTCGTGGGCGGCGTACCGGGGCGCGGACTCGGAGCGGTAGGTGTGCTCCTGCTCTTCGTCGATGATGACGAGGCCGATGTTCTCCAGCGGGGCAAAGACGGCGCTCCGGGTCCCCACCACGATGTCGGCGCCGCCGTCCTGTATCATCTGCCATTGGAGCAGGCGTTCGGTGTGGTTGAGCGCCGAGTGCTGGACGGCCACCCGCCGCCCGAACCGGCTCTTGAGGCGGAGGATCATCTGAGGCGTCAGGCTGATCTCCGGCACCAGCACGAGGGCGCGGCGGCCCAGCGCCAGACACCGCTCGATGAGCTTTAAGAACACCAGCGTCTTGCCGCTTCCGGTGACGCCGTAGAGCAGCGCCGAGTGGGGGGCGGTGTCTTCGAGGCCGGGCAGCAGGGCGTCATAGGCCGCCTGCTGCTCTGCCGTCAGGGTGATCGGCTCGTTTTTCAGCGGGATAGACGAATACAGGTCGATGGATTTGTTCACCTTGCTGCATTCGACGACGCCCTTGGCGCAGAGGTTGTCCAGCACGGCTTTGGTGATGCCGTGGGCCTCCATCTCGTTCTGGGTGCGCTCTCCCCCGCTCAGCAGGGCCACTGCCGCCAGCTGCTTGGCCGTGGGCCTGGGCTTTTGCTGCAAAGACCCCACCAGCTTATAGCTGTTCTCGGTGTGGCGGGTGAGCTGCTTTTGGAGCCCCGGCGTCACGCCGTCCGCCGCGAGGGCGGGCTTATACTGCGCCCCATAGGGGATGACCGCCTTGACGGCCTCGAAGTTCTCGGGGTTGTCGAGGCGCACGTACTGGATGTGGCCGCCTTCGCAGAGATGGAAGTCCGTGAACTCGCGGTCCTGCTTCTCAAAGGGCGTGATGTCCTCCGTCACGTTGACGTGGAAGGAGTTCGTGAAGTACTCGGGGCTGTAGTGCTCGGTCGAGCGGAACACGTTCTCGACGCCTTCGTCGCGGCAGAAGCGGTCGTACTGACGGGCCTGCGTGGCGAAGAGTCACTCGGCCGGTGGGCGGCGGATGGCGCAGAGGTGGCCGTCCTCCTTCTTGAACTGCACGAGCTTTTCC
>OGMU01000720.1_pt1 | contig 12726 bp, 10 predicted proteins | sample 1573331 | NCBI WGS metagenome assembly OGMU01 (sample SAMEA2581990, study PRJEB24529) | metagenome | biome: Human gut stool | place: China | collected 2011
CTGATATTATGACAAAAGGGAAGCCCCATCTGACGGTGGGGCTTCCCTTTTGTCTATTTTGTTATTTGATGCAGCTCGAGCAGGGGCTGTAGCCAGCGGCCACAGCTTCATCATAGCTGGAGAAGAGGATCTGGTTCTTCTCTGCCGGGAGATTGGCGCAGCTGGGCAGATGGAACTTTTTGCTGTTCACGTTGCCGATGTACGCCTGCTGGGCCGTGCTGGATGCTGCCGGGTCGGTGGGGTTCAGCTCAGCGTCGGTGGCGAAGTGTTCCGTTGCCACCGTGTAGTTCTGGCCGTCACTGCCGATGGTGATGGTGCCCTGCAGGTCGGTGCGGTAGACGTCCACCTTTGCGTCCCGCAGGATGCTCAAGGTTTCCTCGTGGGGGTGGCCGTACTTGTTGCCCGTGCCGCAGGAGATGACGCCCATTTCCGGCAGAACAGCGTTCAGAAACAGGTAGCCGGTGCTGGTGCTGGAGCCGTGATGCCCTACCTGCAAAACATCGGCTTTCAGGTTGGCACCGCTGTTTACAAGGTCGGTCTCGGCGGTCTTTTCCATGTCGCCGGTCAGCAGATAGCTGGTGTTGCCGTAGTCGATGCGCAGCACCAGCGAGGTGTTGTTGGTCTCGCTGTACTGCGTTACCGGGCCCAGCAGGGTGACGGTGGCGCTGCCCAGCGGCCAGACGGTGCCCACGGAGGGTACCTCCAGCTGCAAGCCCTGCTGCTGCGTGTACTTGACAAAATCGTTGAAGCATTTGGTGGAGGCTTCCATCACCGAGCTGTAAACGTGGCAGGCCGGGAAATAGGCCAGCGCAGCGGCCAGACCGCCCACATGGTCTTCGTGAGCATGGGAACAGAAGACATACTCCAGCTGCTCGACCCCCTGATTCTGCAAGTAGGAGACTACCAGACTGCCGTCGTCCACATTGCCGCCGTCGTAGAGCATGAACTGTCCGTCGCACTCCACCAGCACGCTCAGCGCCTGCCCCACGTCGATGAAGTGCATCTGGAAAGCGGCGTCCTGCCCGTCGGAAGGCGTCGTTCCGGTCTGAGAAGCTGCCGGGTTCGGCATGACGTCGCCGCTGCCTCCCGGGACGATGGAAGAGGTGTCACAGCCCACGAGGCCCAGCGCAAGGGCTGCGGCCAGCGCCAGCGCAGCGAGGCGGCTCATGAGCGTTTGAGCGGTCACTTTTTCTTTTTTGAAGTTTTCCACGATGTATTCTCTTTCTGTTGATTGCTTTTCGGTTTATGCGCAGGAGCCGAATGGGGCGCAAAACGCGCGCCGGGGCTGGGTTGACGGCCTGCCGGGGCGGCGGAGCGGCTCTGCGGCTTGCCGCCCTTGCCTCTGGGCCGGACGGTGTAGGTGCCGTCGCCGTGGATGGTCACATCGGCGGCCTCGGCTCTGCGGGCCGAGCGCTGGACCGCAATGCGGCCCTCAGCGGGAACCAGCAGGGGGATGAGGTCTTCGCGGTGGGTCATTTTCAGCGCCTTGATGACCTTTTCGGCATTGCGGGGCTCATAATACTGAAGCAGGGCGCGCTGAAGTGCCTTGCCCTCAGCGGTCTTTTCCACAAACACCGGCTTCAAAGTGTAGGGGTCGAGGCCGGTGTAGAACATACAGGTGCTCACGGTGCCGGGCGTGGGATAAAAATCCTGCACCTGCTCGGGACGCATATGGTTCTTGTAGAGGTATTCGGCCAGATAGACGGCATCCTTGAGGGTGCTGCCAGGGTGACTGGACATGAGGTACGGCACGAGGTACTGCTTTTTGCCCGCCTTCCTGCTCAGCTCGTAGAACTTATCCTTAAACTTGTTGAAGGTCTCGATCGGCGGCTTGCCCATGTAGGCGAGGGTGTTGGGGGCGCAGTGCTCCGGCGCAACTTTCAGCTGGCCGGAAACGTGGTACTCCACCAGCTCCTTAAAGAAAGTGTCATCGGGGTCGGCCATCAGGTAATCGAAGCGGATGCCGCTGCGGATGAACACCTTCTTGACGCCGGGCAGCTCCCGGACGCGGCGGAGGATTTTCAGGTAATCGCTGTGATCCACGATCATGTGGGAACAGGTGGTGGGGGCGAGGCAGTGCTTGCCGCCGTTGCACATACCCCGCAGCATCTGCTCGCGGCAGGATGGGAAACGGAAGTTGGCGGTGGGGCCGCCGATGTCGTGGATGTAGCCCTTGAAATCCGGCTCGTGGGTCATCCGCTCTGCTTCGGCCACGATGCTGTCGGCGCTGCGGCTGGTGACGCGTCGGCCCTGATGCAGCTGGATGGCGCAGAAATTGCAGCCGCCGAAGCAGCCGCGGTTCTGGATGATGGAGAACTGCACCTCGCGGATGGCAGGCACACCGCCCATGGCCTCGTAGATGGGGTGGTAGCGGCGGGTGTAAGGCAGGGCGTAGACCTTATCCAGCTCCCAGCGGACGAGGGGCTTTGCGGGGATGTTCTGCACGAGGTACTTCTCGCTCTGCTTCTGGACGATGATATTGCCGCTGACGACGTCCTGATTGTCCATCTGGATGCGGCAGGCTTTCGCATAAGCCACCTTATCGGAGGCGACCTTCTTGAAGCCCGCGCACTCCACATACCGCTCGGGCAGGTGGTCGAAGTCGGTCAGGTAGCAGGTGCCGTCCACATCGGTGATGCTCTCCACCGGCTCCCCTGCCGCCAGACGGCGAGCAATTTCCACGGTCTGGTGTTCCCCCATGCCGAAGCTGATGATGTCCGCGCCAGAGTCCTCGGCGATGCTGGGCAGGACGGTGTCCAGCCAGTAGTCGTAGTGGGCAAAACGGCGGAGCGATGCTTCCAGACCGCCCAGAATGACGGGCAGGTCAGGGTATGCCTGCTTGGCAAGTCTGGTGTAGACGGTGGCGCTGCGGTCGGGCCGTGCGCCGCCCTTGCCGCCGGGCGAATACTCGTCCTCCGCGCGGGGGATCTTTGCGACGGAATAGTGACTCACCATGCTGTCCACATTGCCGCCGCCGATGAAGAAGCCGTACTTCGGCTTTCCGAACCGCTTGAAGTCCTCGCAGTCGGTGTAGCGGGGCTGGGCCAGCACGCCCACCTTGTAGCCCTCGGCTTCCAGCAGGCGGCTGATGATGGCGGTGCCAAAGCTGGGGTGGTCCACATAGGCGTCGCCGCCCACCACCACGAAGTCCAGCTGGTCCCATCCCCGGGCCTCCATGTCGGCCCGGCTGATGGGGAGAAATTCGGTGTAATGTTCCATAGTTATCCTTTTTCTTTCATTATGCCTGCCCTATACAGCAGGACTCTATCGCTTCCGAAATCAAAAATTCTATTCATCCAGCGTGAGCCTGTCCGGTACGCCAGTGGCTTCCCTGGTAGGGGAGCCAGCAAAGCCGTCCGGCTTTGACTGAGAGGTTATTCATCCGGCTGATTCATCTGCATTTCCAGCCACTGCTGGCGGCTGATGAGGACAGCGCGGGGCTTTGCGCCTTCGTAGGGGCCGATGATGCCCTTTTCTTCCATCTCGTCCATGATGCGGGCGGCGCGGGCATAACCCAGCTTGCAGCGGCGCTGCAAAAGGCTGGTGGACGCCTGGCCGGCGTCGATGACCACCTCCACGGCCTGCTTGAGCATCGGGTCACTGCCGCCCTCCTCGTCGGAGTCGGCAGAACTGCTGCCCTTCTTGCCGTCCTGGATGGCGTGTTTTTCCATGGCCTCGATCATGGCTTCGTCGTACTGGACGGTGGCGCTCTTCTTGATGAAGTCCAGCACACGGCTGATCTCCTCATCCCGCACAAAGGTACCCTGGATACGGGTGGGCTTGGGTGCGCCTACGGGCATGAAGAGCATATCGCCCATGCCCAGCAGCTTTTCGGCACCGGCACCGTCGAGGATGGTGCGGCTGTCCACCTGACTGGACACGGCGAAGGCGATGCGGCTGGGGATGTTGGCCTTGATGAGGCCGGTGATGACGTCCACGCTGGGGCGCTGGGTCGCCACAATGAGGTGCATACCGGCGGCGCGGGCCTTCTGGGCGATGCGGCAGATGGAGTCTTCGACATCCTTGCCGACGACCATCATCAGATCGGCCAGCTCGTCGATGATGATGGCGATATAGGGCATCTTCTCGAGGTTCGGGTCCGTTGCAGCCAGCTTATTGAAGGACTTGATGTCGCGGACGTTGTTCTCCGCGAAGAGGTGGTAGCGGCGCTCCATCTCCTGCACTGCGCCGCCCAGTGCGCCGGCCGCCTTGCGGGGCTCGGTGACGACGGGCATCAGCAGGTGGGGGATGCCGTTGTACTCAGCCAGCTCGACGACCTTGGGGTCGATGAGCAGGAGCTTGACGTCCTCGGGGCTGGAGCGGAACAGCAGGCTCATGATGATGCTGTTGACGCAGACCGATTTACCGCTGCCGGTGCTGCCCGCGATGAGCAGATGGGGCATCTTGCACAGGTCGGCCACCTGGGCCACGCCGGCGATGTCCTTGCCCAGCGCAATGCCCATCGGCGAGGTCATCCGCAAAAAGCTCTGGCTCTCGAAGACGCTTCGGATGTAGACCGGCGTTTTCTTATGGTTCGGCACCTCGATGCCCACGGCAGGCTTGCCGGGGATGGGAGCCTCCATGCGGACATCGGCCACCGCCAGGTTCAGGGCGCTTCAATGCGCACACCCGCGGTGGCCAGGTTCAGGGCGATGTCGTCCGCCAGCGAAGTGATGCGGCTTATCTTGACGCCCGCCATGGGCTGGACTTCATACCGAGTGACCGACGGGCCGCGGGAAATATCCAGCACACGGGTGCGGACGCCGAAGCTTTCCAGCGTATCCACCAGCTTCTGGGCGTTGGCTTTCAGCTCGTCTTCTGCTCCGGAGTCGCTTTCCTCCGGGGCGCGCTCGAACAGCTCGATGGACGGGTACTGATACTGGAAACTCTCCTCCGTCTCGGCCTCTTCGGCGGGGGCGTTCGCAGCCTGCTCCTCGGAGACAGCAGGCTTTTCCATGGCGGCTGCCACCAGCGTGTTGAGGTCTTTTTCCTCCACCGGGTCGCTGGTGATGCTGATCCAGCCGTCCTCATCCGGCTCAGAGCGGAACGCCACAGCATTCTCGGCGCTGACCGGCTGCGGGGCCGGTTCCGGAGTCGGGGTCAGATCATAGAGCGGGATGCCGAAGGAGAGCGGCGGCTCAGGCGCAGGCTGCTGTTCCGGCTCTTCTGCCGGGGCAGCGGGCGCAACGGTAGGTGTCACCGTCGGCTCGGGCTGGGCCGTGAAGAAGTCCTCAGCGGCAGTATCCACAGCGTCCGGGACGATGGGCGTCACGGTGGCGCGGATGGGCGCACGGCGGAGCGGATCCATGCCGAAGGTGCCGCCGGGGCCGAGGATGATGGGCTCGATAGGCTCACTGCCGCCCTCGGTGACGGTGGTATGGTCAGGGCCTAAATCAATATCAAAGGGCGCACGAGGCCGGGACTTTTCCACCTGTACGGGGGCAGGCTCGGGCTGAGGCGGGGTCTGCGCTTCCGGTGCGGGCGCAGGGGCAGGCTCCGCCTGTTCGCCGCCCTGCATCACCTGATGACCCCAGTGGAAGACGCCAGCCAGCCAGCCGGGAGGCTGGATATGGAAGGCGGGCGCGGCAGGCTCTTCGCCGCCGCAGCAGTCCTCGCTCACTTCGTCTTCCGGCAGGTCGTCGTCATAGGCCTCGTATTCCTCCGCCTCGGCCTCCTCGGCGGCGCGTTCTGCCAGACGCTCAGCCCGGCGGGCGGCATTCTGCTCGTGGACGGCAAGGCCCTTTTCGTGGACGCTGCCGCCCACATTGCAGAGCCACTGCCAGCACTCGGCGGGCGTAACGTCGAAAATGTACAGGCGGGCGCAGGCCGCCAGCGCCGCCATGACCAGATTGGCGGCGGGTCTGCCGCAAAGCAGCAGGAGCGTCCCGCCCAGCACAGCGCCCAGCGCACCGCCCGAGAGCCATGCGCTCATACCATTATGATAACAGGCAGCGGTCATCTGCGCGGCGGTCTGGTCAGTGGGGATGTCAGAAAAGACGATGACCGTGCCGCTGGCGAAGATGAGCCCCAGCGCAAGCTTGGCGATATGGGGCAGCAGGTCTTCGCCCCGGGTGTAGAGGATAGCCAGATAGCACAGCGCTGCGCCCAGCACGAAGCTTCCGCAGCCGAACACGCCGAACAGGACATCGTGCATCGTGCGCCAGGCCGAACTGCCCGGCACGAAAGCCAGCGCCATGAGCACCAGCCCCGCAAACAGGGTGATGAGCCCCGCGGGCATCCGGTCCTGTGTCCGGTTCTTGCGGCGCGAGGCTGTGCTGCGCCCGGAGGTCTTGCGTTTTCTCTTTGCCATGTTTCCTAAAACCCGTTCCTTATTTTATATCATGAAGCAGGGCGCGCTCAGGGCGGCTCTGTCGGTGACGATGGAAGAATTTCGATACTACTCGATTCTTTCATTGTACCACGGGAAAAGTCAAATGGCAATTTATTTCCCCTCGATTTCTCGGTAGAGCCATGCCAGCGCATCCGACAGCCCGCCCAGCTCGTCGATGAGCTTTTCCCGCACGGCTTTTCGGCCATCCAGCACGGTGCCGACGTCCATGACCAGCTCGCCCGTGCGCATCATCAGCTCAGTATAACGCTTCTCCGAGATGCCGCTGTGGGACGCCACGAAGCCGGTGATGCGCTCCTGCATCTGCTCGAACCAGCGCATAGTCTGCGGCACGCCCAGTATCATGCCGGAATGGCGGACGGGGTGGACCGTCATGGTGGCAGTAGGCACGATGAAGCTCCGCTGGGCGCTGACGGCCAGCGGGATGCCGATGGAGTGGCCGCCGCCCAGCACCACCGCCGCACTGGGCTTGGAGATGCTGGCGATCAGCTCCGCCAGCGCAAGCCCCGCCTCCACATCCCCGCCCACCGTATTGAGCAGGACCAGCAGGCCCTCAATGGCGGGGTCTTCCTGCACGGCCACCAGCTGGGGGATGACGTGCTCATATTTTGTGGTCTTCGGGCCCTGGGGCGCTTCCACATGGCCCTCCACCTGCCCGATGACAGTCAGGCAGTGGATGGCGTGAGCTCCCCGGGTGCGGTAAACGCTGCCCATATCCTCGATCTGCTCTTTTTCCAGCCGCTGCTGCTCCACGGGGATGTTCTTCTCTTCCTGTGACATTCTGCGTATCCTCCTTTTTGCTTCATTTCAGCTTGTCCGGCATTCCTGCCGGTTATACTTCGGCAAAGATTTCTTTTCTTTCTCAAAAAAATGTGCCAAATGGTTTGACATTCTGTCTTCGCGCTGTATACTTTATACTAGAGATAAGATTGTCAAATATGTATCATTATTGTACAAGAAAGTACAAATCTTTTGCCGGAGCACCCTGCCGCTGCGCACTTCTCCCCGGCAATGCTGCGGATAAAAAGAAAGGAGACCCCCCTATGAACACTCCCGGCAAAGCTTCTCTGCCCGTCATCAAGCGCCTGCCCAAATACTATCGCTACCTGCGCACCCTGAAGAACGACGGCATCACCAGCATCTCGTCCCGTGAGCTGGCCGCCCAGATGGGTACCACTGCCTCTCAGGTGCGGCAGGACTTCAACTGCATCGGCGACGTGAATGGCCGTCAGGGCATCGGCTACTCGGTGGAGAACCTGCTGAGCATCCTTGAGCATCTGCTCTTTGGCAACGGCGACCTCCTGCCCACCATCCTTATTGGCTGCGGCCGTCTGGGCAAGGCTGTGAGCCGCTTCATCACCACCGACACCAACGGCTACAAGCTCATCGCCGCCTTCGACAACGCCCCCGACGAGGTGGGCAAAGAGATCAACGGCATCCAGATTTTACACATTGATGAGCTGGAAGCTTTCTGCGCCGAGCACCACCCCGAGGTGGCTGTGCTCTGTCTGCCCCGCAGCGGCGCAGAGGAGATCAGCGGCCGTCTGGTGGCTCTGGGCATTCAGGGCTTCTGGAACTTCTCCCACTACGATCTGTCTGTCTCCTACCCCGACGTAGTGGTGGAGAACGTCCACCTCGGCGACAGCCTGATGAGCCTGGGCTACCGGCTGCGCAATCAGGACTGAGCACATACTATCAATAATACAGGCCCTCTCCGTCAGGCTTTGGCTGAGAGGGTCCTTTCATAAGGAGACTTTTTCGACATGGCAAAGCTTTATTTCCGTTACGGCGCAATGAACAGCGGCAAGAGCACCGCACTGATGCAGGTGGCCCACAACTACGAGGAGCAGGGGATGCGAGTGCTCATCCTCAAGCCGAAGGTGGACACCAAGGGCAGCGGCGACCTCGTAAGCCGTCTGGGCGTCCGCCGCCCCGCCGACCTGCTGGTGCCGCCGGACATGGACCTGGTGGAGGCCGTCCGGGCCGCCAGCAGCGAGGGCCGGCCTCTGGCCTGTGTGCTCTGTGACGAGAGCCAGTTCCTCACTGCCGAGCAGGCTGAGCAGCTGTTCATGGTGACGGTAGAGCTGAACATCCCCGTCATCTGCTACGGCCTACGCTCCGACTTCTCCCTCAAGGGCTTCCCCGGCTCCACCCGGCTTCTGGAGCTGGCCCACACCATCGAGGAGATGAAGACCATCTGCACCTGCGGCCGCAAGGCCACCTGCAACTGCCGCAAGGTCAACGGCCGCTTCGTCTTTGAGGGCGAACAGGTAGCCATCGACCTTGAGAACGACGTCCAGTACGTCAGCATGTGTCCCCAGTGCTATTTCCGGGAGCGCAGCGCCTTCTACGCCGCCCGCCGGTGACTCTTTTCCTGATTTTATGCCGTCCGCACGCCGGACGGCATTTTTGTATCTTTTCTGCATCCGTAATATATCAGTCGCACCCCAATTCGCGCGTTTTTTGCACTATTGATATATCAGCTCAGGGCCGGAACTTTCTGTTATCGTTGCTTTTAATGTATACAACGCTCTTTCAACAAATTCTGCCTCGGCTACAAAATTCTTGCAATTCAGGCCAATCTTCTCCTGTTGCATCCCAGTTTTCTATGCAAATCGTTGAAGTATACAAGTTGCACAGTTTTTCGGTCCAAGTTTATTCATTATGGCAATGACGTCAAAACCGGGCAAAAAATAAGCGCAATATTTGTACGTTTTCTGCCGCTATCACTACAATTTGCATCTTTCTTTTTTTTCTTGCCTTTGGTATCATATTTGTATACAACGGATGCTTTGCAGAGGCGTCCGTGCAAGAAGATGTTTTCTACATAGGAGGAGAACGAAAATGAGCAAGGCAATTTCTCGTCGTGACTTTCTGAAGGTCTCTGGCGCTGTGGGTGCTGCCGGCCTGCTGGCCGCCTGCGGCGGCTCCAGCAATGCTGGTTCTACCGCCACTTCCACTGCCGCTTCTTCCGCAGCAGCTTCTGTGGCTGGTCTGTCTTCTGACCCCGTCACCCTGACCATGAGCTGGTGGGGCGGCGAGTCCCGTCACAACGCTTACCAGGAGGCCATCAAGGCTTTCTCTGCTGAGCACAGCACCATCACCGTCAACCCCACCTTCGCTGCATGGTCCGGCTGGGAGGACACCATGTCCACCAAGTTCGCAGGCGGCGTTGCTGAGGATGTCTGCCAGATCAACTGGAACTGGCTGTACAACTACTCCAAGAACGGCCAGACCTTCATCGACCTGAACAGCGTTTCCGACTATCTGGACCTGACCCAGTGGGACGAGGCCAAGCTGGCTGCCTGCAACGTGGCCAACGCCCAGCAGTGCGTGCCTGTCTCCATGACCGGCCGTATCTTCTACTGGAACAAGACCACCTTCGACAAGGCCGGCATCTCCTTCCCCACCACTCTGGACGAGCTGATGGCTGCCGGCAAGACCTTCCAGGAGAAGCTGGGCGATGACTACTATCCCCTGCACCTGGGCGCATACGACCGTATGATCCTGATGGTCTTCTACCTCGAGTCCAAGTACGGCAAGGACTGGGCAGACCCCACCACCTCTACCCTGAACTACGACGCTGACCAGATCGCTGAGGGCATCGACTTCATCAAGAGCCTGGTGGATGGTCACGTCATCATGAGCCTGCCCACCTACTACGGCTCCAACGGCGACAACGCCGCTCACCAGTCCACCGAGTGGATTACCGGCAAGCTGGCCGGCTGCTTCGAGTGGGACTCCTCCGCTACCAAGTACGCTGACGCTCTGGACGAGGAGAACAAGGCTGGCTTCACCGTGGGCGAGGAGATCAAGTTCGGCGATTACAACGGCGGCTTCTCCAAGGTCTCCATGGGTCTGGCCATCACCAAGACCTGCGAGCATCCCGCAGAGGCAGCTACCCTCATCAACTTCCTGCTGAACGAGGAGAAGGGCGCTTCCATCATGGGTTCTGAGTGCGGCATCCCCGCCTCCAAGGCTGGTCTGGCTGCTGCTCAGGCTGCCGGCGCCGTCAAGGAGCTGGTCGCTGAGGCAAACGGCAAGGTCATGGCCTTCGTTTCCAACCAGCTCGACCCCCTGTTCGAGTCCAACGACCTGAAGGCTACCGGCACCGGCATCTATCAGGAAGTGTTCGACACTCTGGATTACGACAATGCTTCCGGCGCTGACCTGGTCGATACCCTGCTGGACGGCATGGAGTCTGTCGGCTACTCCGTCTAATTTCCGCCTCACGGACTTTTTGCGGCCCGCACACGCGCGGTGTTGACACAGGCCGCCCCGCATAAAGGAGTCTTGCAAGGGGCATCCCTTCCACCTACGGACGGATGCCTCTTTTTTGCAAGACGGTGATGACATTTTTTTGACAAAAATGTGTCCAAACTATTGTGCGGCGTACGAGACATATCCTTATAAAAGGAGGATTCCCGGATGAAAGAAAGCAAAGCGCCCTCTCTCGGGCGTACCCCGGCCCAGAAGTTTTTTGACAAATGGCAGGGCCTGTTCTACCTGATCCCCTGGATCATCGGCTTCGTCGTCTTCAAGGCCATTCCGTTCGGCCAGTCTCTGTACTACAGCTTTACGGATATGGACTTCTTCAACGGCATCCATCAGTATGGCATCATGAACTATGTGGATGCCTTTACCACTCCCAAGATCACCAAGGCGCTCATCACCACCTTCAAGTACAGCTTCATCACTGTGCCCCTGAAGCTGGTCTTCGCACTGTTCATTGCCTACATCCTGAACTTCAAGATCGCCTGCGTGAACGTGTTCCGCACCGTCTACTACATCCCCTCCATCCTCGGCGGCTCTGTTGCTATCGCCGTGCTGTGGAAGGCCGTGTTCCGTGATGACGGTCTGGTCAACACCCTCATCCGTATGCTGACCTTCGGCCACTTCCAGGGTCCTTCCTGGCTGAGCGACCCCAGCTACGCACTGTGGATCATCTGCTTCCTGCGTATCTGGCAGTTCGGCTCCGCCATGGTGCTGTTCCTCGCCGCTCTGAAGGGCGTGCCGGCCGACCTGTACGAGGCCGCCACCATCGACGGCGCTGGCAAATGGAAACAGTTCTTCTCCATCACCGTCCCGATGATCACCCCCATCATCTTCTACAACCTGGTCACTCAGATCTGCCAGGCTTTCCAGGAGTTCAATGGTCCGTTCATCATCACCAACGGCGGTCCCCGCGGTTCCACCACCCTCATCTCCATTCTGGTCTACAACTACGCATTCAAGTCCAACCAGATGGGCATGGCTTCCGCACTGGCATGGATCATGTTCGTCATCGTCTGCATCCTGACGATCATCGCCTTCACCAGCCAGAAGAAGTGGGTCTACTACTCGGATGAAAGGTAAGGTGTGACAGTATGGGAATGAAAGCTTCTAACGCCATCGCGACGTTTTTCAAGTACTTCGTCCTGATCCTGGTGGGCCTCATCATGATCTATCCCCTGCTGTGGATGATCAGCGCCACCTTTAAGGACAACAGCGAGATCTTTGCAGGCATCGGCCTGTGGATCAAGAACCCCACTCTGGAGGGCTACAAGAACGCGCTGAACAACTTCGGCGGTTCCATCAACATCCTGCAGGCCATGCTGAACACTTACAGCTACGTCCTGCCCAAGGTCATCTGCACCGTGGTGTCCTCCTGCATTGCAGCTTACGGCTTTGGCCGCTTCGACTTCCCGGGCCGGAAGATCCTGTTCAGCATCATGCTGGCCACCCTGTTCCTGCCTCAGGTCGTCCTGAACGTGCCTCAGTTCCTGCTGTACACCAAGTTCGGCTGGGTCAACAGCCCGTTCTATCTGGCCATCTGGGTCCACTGCGCATTCGCAACTGAGACCTACTTCGTCTACCAGCTGGTGCAGTTCATGCGCAACGTCCCCCGCGACCTGGACGAGGCTGCCGCCATCGACGGCTGCTCCTCCTTCCAGACCCTGTACAAGGTCATCGTCCCGATGCTGATGCCCGCTCTGGTGTCCTGCGCACTGTTCCAGTTCATGTGGAGCTGCAACGACTTCATGGGTCCCCTGCTTTACGTCCAGACCCCTGCAAAGTACCCCATGTCCCTGTTCGTCAAGCTGTCCATGGACGGTGATACGGGCTTTGCCTGGAACCGTATTCTGGCCCTGTCCCTGATCTCTATCCTGCCGCAGCTCATCGTGTTCTTCTGCGCACAGGATCAGTTCGTCGAAGGTATCTCCGCCGGTGCTGTCAAGGGCTAAGCTGAAGCCCCCGCCGCTCGGATAATCCCGACAAACATGAATGCCCCCTGTGCCTCTTCCCGTAGAGAGGACGCAGGGGGCATTTTTTGCGGAGGTATCAACCTCTCAGTCTCGCTATCGCTCGACAGCTCCCCTACCGAGGGGAGCCTCTGG
>OGMU01000745.1_pt1 | contig 12306 bp, 6 predicted proteins | sample 1573331 | NCBI WGS metagenome assembly OGMU01 (sample SAMEA2581990, study PRJEB24529) | metagenome | biome: Human gut stool | place: China | collected 2011
GCCTAAAGTTCCTACCCAGAGACTTGCCATAACTCCCTGTTTCGTCGCTTTCTTCCAGTACAATGCACAGAAGTAGGCAGGAAGAAATGCAGCAGCACAGATACCCATGAAAATAGAAGTTCCGCGGGCGATAATATCGTGAGGCAGCATATAACAAATAATATAGCTGACCAAAATAGAGAAAAGTACTCCCAAACGAATCACATTTGTCAATTTGCCACGAGAACGGGGTTTATAAGTACCATAAATGTCAGAACCAACCGACGCTCCCATTGTGTGGAACTGAGAACTAAGCGTAGACATACTTGCAGAAAGGATACAGAGCATAAAAAGAGCGGCAAACCAATCCGGCATTGCCTTATTTATAAAGTATGGGATGATTTTATCCATATCTTTGACTGCTTCCGTAGCTACAACACCTTCGGTCTTAAGAAAGAAAAGATTGCTCAATGCACCTGCATGATAAATAGCACCTACGGTAATAATCAGAAAAAAACACCCGATAAAAACCCCACGGTTTAGTTGTTTGCTACTTTCAACCGTCATAAAACGTACAACCAACTGAGGCTGCGCAAGACAACCGATTCCAACTCCCAAGATAAGTGAAGTGACTAATGTATACCATTGAGGTGAACCGGTAACAGGCATAACCGTCCACCCTTGATGTCCCAACGCCTTAAATTTTTCAGGAACTAAGGGAGCTATGTCCGTCAGAGCCTGATTGGCTTCAGTAAAGCCCATATCCAGTACCCGATACAACGAAAAAAGCAGAAACAGCATACAGCCAAACATAATAACTGCCTGTAAAGCATCTGTATACATTACTCCTTTCATACCTCCTGCGATCACATAGGCAGCTATTACCAATGTAAATATTAAAAGTGAAATATTAAAATCAATCTGGAAAATCTGTTCAATAAAGACAGCACCACCGTTCATAACCACTGCGGCATACAAAGGCATTCCGAGGAAAATCACTGCGGCAACAAAGACTTGTATTCCCCGTGAACGATAATGCCTGCCTAACAATTGAGGAAATGTACTTACATTCAATTTAGCACCCATTCGCCGGGTCCGGAGTCCGAAAAAAATAAAGGCAATCACTACACCTATAAACATATTCAAAAAGCAAAGCCACTGAATACCCATACCAAAAGCTGCTGCTACCCCACCAAAGCCGACAATAGCAGAGGCTGATATAAAAGTGGCACCATAAGAGAGTGCCATGACAAACGGATTCATCTGTCGACCTCCTACCAGGTAATCACTGGCGGAGGATGTTTTCTTATAACCTAAAAAACCAAGATAGGCCAGTGACAGCAGATAGGCTATCACAATCAGTCCAAGTGTAAATGTATTCATCGTATTTTATCTTTTTCGTCGTCTTTATTCCAGTATTTGAAGCCAAACCAAGCAGCAAAGAGCACACATACTACCGAAAGCAAGTATGGCAAAATGATAAGTGAGTCGCTAATTCCAAACATTCTTGTATCAGATTTCGATTAATATTGGTGCAAATGTAAGGAATTTATTGAAATAGAGAAACAAAATGCAGAAATTATCAGAAGGAAAGGAATAAAAATAAAAAAGCTGCCTCGTTTTATCAGAAGCAGCTTTCAGAAAAGCCAATAAACGGTTTAAAACTTATCGTAATGAATTTTTTTCTCATCAAATTTCTGTTTAGGCTCTTGGGCAGTTGCCGGATAACCAAACGGAATCACACACAGGGGCACTATATTCCCCGGAAGCTCCGTATATTTACGAACAACCCTGATACGGTCTTCCCTCTGCCTTCATTGCTGCAATAGTCGGCTTTAAAACCTTTTCCACAGCCTTCAGCCGCAGAATATCAGTCATAACAGGAGCAGGAGCATATGTTCCCATACCACCAGTATTTGGCCCTTCATCATTATCGTTTATCCTTTTATGGTCCTGTGCTGCAATCATGGAAACGATAGTATCACCATCAGTAAACGCCAGTAAGGATGCCTCTTCGCCTTCCATAAACTCTTCTAAAACCACACGTGCGCCGGCACCGCCAAATTTAAGGTCTCCCATCATATCGTCAACAGCAGCAAATGCTTCTGCTTCAGTCATAGCAACAACTACGCCTTTACCTGCTGCCAAACCATCCGCCTTAACAACAATCGGAGCGCCTTTTTCTTTGATATAAGCCTTGGCTGTTTCTATATCCTCGCATACTTTAAAAAAAGCTGTAGGGATCCCGTATTTTTCCATCAGCTGTTTAGAAAAAGCTTTAGAACCTTCCAGCTCTGCAGCCGCCTTACTGGGCCCAAACAATGCCAGACCTCTTGCCTTAAAAACATCGGCAATACCTTCAACAAGACTTGCTTCCGGACCAACAACTGTTAAATCAATACAGTTAGCCTCAGCATAATCAGCAAGTTTTTCTAATTCCTGCAATGGTAAATCAATACATTCACATTTATCAAGCAAAGCGATACCAGGATTTCCCGGTGCCGCATAAATCGTTTCCACCTGAGGGCTTTGCGCCAACTTCCAGGCCAGAGCATGTTCACGTCCGCCGCCGCCGATTAATAATAAACGCATTATTTCATCAACCTTTTCATCTTATTTACCTTCAACCAACTGCTTGGTCAGGTATTCACAGATCATAGCATCATATTCGGAAGTATGGTTAAAGGCTTCTTTGGCCAATGTTTTGCGTGTTTTGATGTCTGCGTCCCCATACTGCTGCAGCATAGCAATCAGGCTGGTATAACGGGCTGGGTTAGTAACAATAATTACATCACGGAAATTTTTAGCAGAGGCACGCACCATTGCCGGACCGCCAATATCAATATTTTCTATCGCTTCTGCCTCTGTAACGTTTGGTTTAGCAATTGTTTCTTTAAAGGGATACAAATTGACAACCACTAGATCTATCGGTTTTATATCATGTTTTTCCAAAGCTGCCATATGCTCGGGATTACTGCGTACAGCCAAAATACCACCGTGGATCTTAGGATTCAAAGTTTTAACACGACCATCCATAATTTCAGGGAAACCAGTCACATCGCTGACATAAGTTACAGGTATTCCGGCTTCTCTGATAGCAGTCATCGTTCCGCCGGTTGAAATAATCTCTACTCCAATGTCATGTAGAAATTGGGCCAACTTCACAATACCGGTTTTATCAGATACACTCAATAACGCTCTTTTGATTCTCATTATTTATCACCTCATCTCAAGGATGCACGATAACGCGCCTTCCCTGTATTTCCAGCTTGCCTAACGCCCACAAACGTAAAGCCTCCGGCATCGCCTTATGTTCTTCAACTAAAATTCGTGCTGCTAAAGATTCCTCTGTATCGTCATTTAAAACAGGCACAGGTTTCTGTAATATAATCGGACCACTATCTGTTCCTTCATCGACAAAATGTACAGTACAGCCAGCAATCTTCACACCGTATTCCAAAGCCTGCCCCTGGGCATCAAGGCCTGGAAAGCTTGGCAAAAGTGCCGGATGGATATTTATGATTTTCTGTGTCCATTTATTAACAAAATTCCCGCTCAATATCCGCATAAAACCGGCTAAAACAACAAGTTCTGCACCATGAGCGCGCAAAGCTGCATCAATCTTGCCTTCAAACTCTTCCTTAGAAACACATTCTTTACGTGGAATTGCTACAGCAGCTATTCCAGCTTTCTCTGCACGTTCCAAAGCATATGCATCAGCCTTATCACTGATAACAACAGCAATTTCCAAAGGTAAATAGCCGTCGGCTATCCTGTCCAATACGGATTGCAGATTGCTGCCGCGACCGCTGACCAAGACGCCAATTTTACGGCTACTCACTGAAAACGCCGCCTTTCATAATTGCTTTTTTATTACCGGCAACAACATTTCCTAATTCATAGAAAGGTTCACCTACAGAAGTAAGATGACTACGCACGGCATCCGCTTCTTCAGGAGCAACTACTAAAACCATACCTACCCCCATATTGAACGTACGGTACATTTCTGCCCAGGGCACATTGCCCCACTCCTGCAATTTTTTGAAAACCACAGGTATTTCCCAAGCTGCGGCATTGATTTCCGCATCACATTTTTCTGGCAGGATACGTGGAATATTATCGTAGAAACCGCCACCAGTAATATGCACCATACCGTGAAGATCAAATTTTTCGATCAGAGGCAGACAGGATTTAGGATAGAGCCGTGTTGGTGTCAGCAGTTTTTCACCTAAACTGCAGCCAAATTCCGGAATCTCAGTACTCATATCATAATTCATCACTTCGAAACAAATTTTACGAACCAAAGAAAAACCATTGGAATGCACGCCACTGGAAGGCAATCCTAAAAGTACATCACCAGGAGCAACTTTATCCCCGGTAATCATTTTACTTTTTTCAACAACACCTACACAAAAACCCGCAATATCATATTCGCCTTGGGAATAAAAACCCGCCATTTCAGCAGTTTCACCGCCAATCAACGCGCAACCCGATTCTTGACAGGCTTTGGCGACACCCTGCACTATATTTGCAACTTTCTCCGCATCAACTTTATCGACAGCAATATAATCAAGGAAAAACAGAGGTTCAGCACCTTGCACTAAAATATCATTAACACACATTGCAACGGCATCTTGACCGATAGTATTATGCTTATCGGCCATAAACGCCAATTTTAACTTAGTGCCAACACCATCAGTCCCGGAAACAAGAATCGGTTCCTGATATTTTCCAGAATTCAGTGCAAACAAACCGCCAAACCCGCCCAAATCTCCGATAACCTCAGGACGATAAGTCGCACGAACACTTTCTTTCATTAATTCAACAGCACGATTACCAGCATCAATATCAACACCCGCATCGGCATAAGTCATTTGTTTTTTGCTTTGCTCGCTCATGGGGACCTCCTAATTATTTGTTCTCAAAAATATATTTCGAACCTTGACGGATAGTTTCTTCCGCATTATCGGGATAACCTGCATTGAAGCAAGCATAACACATACCTTCAGGATCCATACTGCTCAAAGAACGTTTTAATCCTTCCAGCGAAATATAGTGTAGAGAATCAGCGCCGATATACTGGCAGATTTCATCTTCTGTATGCGTGGAAGCAATCAATTCCTTTCGCACAGAAGTATCAATGCCATAATAGCAGGGGTCCGTTACAGGAGGGGAACTGATGCAGACATGCACTTCTTTTGCACCGGCATCCTTAAGTAATTTGACGATCTTACCACTGGTAGTACCGCGAACGATAGAATCATCAACCATAACAACGGACTTGCCTGCAACAACACTCTTTACTGGATTTAATTTTAAGCGAACAGCATTTAAACGCTGCTTTTGCGTTGGCTGAATAAAAGTACGGCCAACATAACGATTTTTCGTTAATCCTTCCATAAAAGGTACACCTGACTCTAAGCTATAACCAACAGCTGCCGCAGTACCGGAGTCAGGTACAGAAATAACAATATCCGGATGGATCTCTTTAGTTTCTTTTGCCAGCTCACGCCCCATATTGATTCGTGCCTGATAAACACATTGTTTATCAATAACGCTGTCCGTACGGGCAAAATAAACATATTCAAAAATACAGTGCGCACATTTAGACGGCATCTCTTTGGACCACATCATACTCTTAGGTTCGGCATAGTCATCTTCAAAAACCAGCATTTCACCCGGTTTGACATCACGAATAAATTCTGCGCCAACCAAATCAAAAGCACATGATTCAGAAGCCACTACCCAACCGCCATCAAGCTTACCCAAACATAATGGCCTGAATCCGTAAGGATCACGCACTGCAATCAATTTATGATCAGTCATGATCAAAATAGCAAAAGCACCTTTGATTTCATTAACTGCTTCAGCAACACGGTCTTCAACTTTCTCTTTCCGCGAGCGGGCAATCAGGCTCAAAACAACCTCTGTGTCAACAGTAGTCTGAAAAACCACACCATCTCTGGTCAAGCGAGACCGCAATTCGGCAGCATTAGTCAAATTACCGTTATGCGATAAAGCCAAGTTACCGCCGTCAAAATAAACGCGCAGCGGTTGAGTATTGTATGCCATACTGGAACCAGTTGTTGAATAGCGTACATGTCCGATAGCTATGTGTCCAGTAAGATCACCGACACCGTCTTTATAAACGTCAGCTACCAGACCCATGCCTTTTTTGACCTGCATATTGCTGCCATCAGTAGTAACAATACCGGTACTTTCCTGCCCACGATGCTGCAATGCATACAATCCCCAATAAGTATTGAGTGCAACATCGTCTTTATGCGAATAAATACCAAAAACACCGCATTCTTCATGTAATTTGTCTAATTCAAAGTCAATACCAGGCACAGTTAATTCTCCTTTTTCAACCATTTCTTACTTACCCTCAGCACGCATTTTTGCGAGCTTCTCACCTTTGGCTTTTACTTCTTCCTGCATCTGCAAACGATTTTCTGCTAATTTAGTAACCAGTTCAGGGTATTTTACAGACAGTATCTGTACTGCAAACAAAGCAGCATTTTTAGCGCCATTAATAGCCATCGTCGCTACAGGAATACCTGCAGGCATTTGCACAAAGCTTAAAAGCGCATCCATACCATTCAAAGGTGTGGCATTGATGGGAATACCGATTACAGGCACTGTAGTGTAAGCAGCAATAACACCGCCTAAATGGGCAGCAGCACCGGCAGCGGCAATAATAGCCTCTACGCCGCGATTGCGTGCGCCAGCAGCAAATTCATGTACCACATCCGGAGTACGGTGTGCCGAAGCAACTATCACCTCTACCTCTACTCCAAATTCTTTCAGAGTTTTTTCTGCCGGCTCAAGAATAGGCCAGTCAGAATTACTTCCCATAATAATAGCAACTTTCATGCTTCTGCCTCCTAAAGTATCTGTGAGAAAAAATAAAACCCAAGTCGAAATCTTTCAACTGCTATATGCGCAACTAAAAATCCTTCTCGGGTCATCTCTACCATCTTATTTATTATTATAATTTTACCAATAGCTTCCCTATGTGTCAATTATAATGTGAACTTTTTAACAAAAAATCATCCTATCGTTCGCTTTTTTCAAAAATTAATGAAATTCTGTTGTTTAATTTGATAAAAACCTCTACTCCTTTATGATAAGGAGTAGAGGTTTTACTTAAAAGTCTGTAATTTTACTGTTGGTCGCTATTAGTAGTGTTATATTTGATTTTGATATCACGATAACGATTCATACCGGTACCAGCCGGAATAAGTTTACCAATGATAACATTTTCTTTAAGTCCTAAAAGCGGATCAACTTTGCCTTTGATTGCGGCATCTGTCAGCACGCGTGTAGTTTCCTGGAAGGATGCAGCAGACAGGAAAGAATCAGTAGCCAGAGATGCTTTGGTAATACCAAGCAGCACCGGACGTCCTTCTGCAGGCTGTAAGCCTTTTTCCAGCATTTCCGCATTCTGTGCTTCAAATTCTGCAACATCGATATATTCACCCGGCAGCATATAAGTATCGCCAGCTTCTTCGATGCGGATTTTACGCATCATTTGGCGAACCATAACTTCGATATGCTTATCGTTAATCTCAACACCCTGAGATTTATAAACTCCCAATACCTGTTGAACCAGATAACGCTGAGTAGCACGCACACCACTGATACGTAAAATATCATGCGGATTGAGTGACCCTTCAGTCAGACGATCGCCGACAGCAATTACCATGCCCTCGGTAACAGCGAGTTTAGACCCATAAGGAATAGTATAAATCTGCTCCCCATCTTCACTGGTAACAGTTACTTTACGGATGCCGTTTTCTTCACCAATGTGTACAGTACCAGCATTTTCAGTAAGTAAACCAGGATGTTTCGGTTTACGGGCTTCAAACAGCTCTTCAACACGGGGTAAGCCCTGAGTGATATCGTCACCTGCTACGCCACCGGTGTGGAACGTACGCATAGTGAGCTGAGTACCAGGTTCACCAATGGATTGAGCAGCAATAGTACCAACAGCTTCGCCAACTTCAACTTTTCTACCTGTAGCCAGATTACGGCCATAACATTTACGGCAAACGCCGACTTTGGCTTTGCAATTGAGTACGGAACGGATTTTTACTTTTTCACGCAACGAAGAAATCTGATCCGCCATATCTTCAGTAACATAATCATTGATATGGTAACAGATATTACCATCATTATCCAAAATATCTTCAGCAAGATAACGTCCTACGATACGGTCGCGCAAAGATTCAATAACAGTTTGTTTATTTTTACCTTCGGTAATCGATTCAATCTCAATACCTTCGATTGCATTATTGCGAACTTTAACATCGCGGACAGTACCATTAGCCAAAATAGCGTCGATAAGAACATAGGTTTTGGCACTATTCTTTCTCTGTTGAGGAGCATTGGATGATGCATCATTGCTTCTTTCAATACAGCATTAGATTGTTCATCGCTGATATTAATCTGAATTGTCTCGGTTTCTTCTCCGCTCATATCGTCAGTAGCATATAAAACTACTTCCATGACCTTTGCTGCAGCTAATTTGTTATACAAATCTTCTGTCACAATCGTATCAGCTTCGACAATTAACTCACCTGTAGCAGGATCAGTAATACCAGCTGCCAAATTACGTCCAATAACAATCTCGCGCAGTTTATTCTGACTGGAACCCAAGGTTGCTTTGCAAAGACGTCCGCGCTCTTTTACAAGATTGATACCAACGATATCACAGTCATCTTCACGTACGATCACATCCTGAGCAACGTCAACCAAACGACGGGTCAGATAACCGGAGTCAGCAGTACGCAATGCTGTATCAGCCAAACCTTTACGAGCACCATGAGTTGAAATAAAGTATTCCAAAACAGTCAGGCCTTCACGGAAATTAGCCTTGATCGGTCGGTCAATGATACGACCGGAAGGATCTGCCATCAAACCACGCATACCAGCCAGCTGACGGATCTGCTGCGTATTACCGCGGGCACCAGAATTAGCCATCATATACACAGAGTTAAACGGATCCATTGTGGACGACATAAGCTTATTGGTTACATCATCAGTAGCCTTGCCCCAAAGTTCGATAACCTTGCGATAACGTTCGTCCTCACTCATCAAACCACGACGGAACATACGCTCAGTTTTATCGATTTCTTTTTCCGTAGCGGCCAAAATCTCTGCCTTTTCAGGCGGAATTTTGATATCGGAAACAGCAATGGAAATACCTGCTTTACAAGCATTGTCATAACCCATTTTCTTAACAACGTCAAGGATTTCAGCCGTACGCAAATTGCCATACAATTTATGTGCCTTAGCAACAAGACGTCCCAATTCTTTTTTATCAAGCAGTTTATTCAAATGCCATACTTTAACTTTTTTACCGGCTTCGTTTACTTCATCTTCTAAATGGAAGTACCGCATTTCAACCGGCAGTTCTTCATTAAGTATCGCATTGCCGACAGTAGTCGTTACCAGACTTACCCCTTCGCTGGAAGGTTCTTCATAAATATCCTTATTCGGGATATAAATCTTAATGCGTGCCTGCAGTTCAACTTCACCGTGGAAATAAGCCAGCAAAGCTTCATTAAAGCTGCTGAAACGCATCCCTTCGCCTTTAGCGCCTTCTTTGATGATTGTCAGGTAATATGAACCTAAAACCATATCCTGCGAAGGTACAGCAACAGGTTTTCCGTCTTTCGGGGCCAAAATATTATTAACCGAAAGCATCAGCATCCTGGCCTCGGCCTGTGCTTCAGCAGACAGCGGCAGATGGACTGCCATTTGGTCACCGTCAAAGTCGGCATTGTATGCAGTACATACCAGAGGATGCAGTTTGATTGCACGCCCTTCAGACAAGATCGGCTCAAAAGCCTGGATACCAAGCCTATGCAAAGTCGGTGCACGGTTCAAAAGCACAGGATGTTCTTTGATTACATCTTCCAAAACATCCCAAACAGCAGTAGTAGCACGTTCTACCATGCGTTTTGCACTTTTGATATTAGTAGCCTGACCGCTGTTAACCAAGCGTTTCATGACAAAAGGCTTAAACAATTCCAGCGCCATTTCTTTAGGCAGACCACATTGATGCATTTTCAATTCAGGCCCTACTACAATAACAGAACGACCGGAATAGTCAACGCGTTTACCTAACAGGTTCTGACGGAAACGACCTTGTTTACCTTTCAGCATATCAGAAAGAGATTTTAAAGGACGATTACCAGGACCTGTTACTGGACGGCCACGGCGTCCGTTGTCAATCAAAGCATCAACAGCTTCCTGAAGCATACGTTTTTCATTACGTACGATGATATCAGGAGCATTGAGTTCAAGCAATCTTTTTAACCGATTATTACGGTTGATGACACGCCGATACAAATCATTAAGGTCAGAAGTTGCAAAACGTCCGCCGTCTAATTGTACCATAGGACGCAGTTCCGGAGGAATTACAGGAACAACATCCAAAATCATCCATTCAGGGCGATTGCCTGATTTAAGGAAAGCTTCACAGACTTCTAAACGGCGTACGGCACGAATTTTTCTTTGTCCGCTTACCTCTTTCAATTCAGCACGCAGTTCCGCAGTTAATGCAAATAAATCGATCTCTTCCAGCAGTGCTTTGATAGCAGTAGCGCCCATACCAACTTTAAAACCGCTGCCATATTTGTCGCGGGCTTCGATATACTCGCCTTCGCTCAACAACTGTTTTTTTACCAAAGGAGTATCACCGGCATCAAGTACGATGTAATTAGCAAAATACAGTACTTTTTCCAGCGACCTGGGCGAAATATCAAGAATCAATCCCATCCGGCTCGGGATACCCTTAAAGTACCAGATATGAGAAACAGGTGCAGCCAGTTCGATATGACCCATACGGTCACGACGAACTTTGGAGCGGGTAACTTCAACGCCGCACTTATCGCAGACGATACCTTTATAACGAATTCTTTTGTATTTACCGCAATGGCATTCCCAGTCTTTGGTAGGTCCAAATATTCTTTCACAGAACAAACCGTCGCGTTCCGGTTTCAAAGTTCTGTAGTTAATAGTTTCCGGTTTCTTTACTTCGCCATAGGACCAAGTTCTGATTTGTTCCGGTGAAGCCAGACCGATACGCATAGACTCAAAATTATTTACATCCAACAAGAATCGATCGCTCCCTTCTATTCAATATCGTCGGAGTTATTTACATCTCCGTCCAACTCATCTTTAGCTTCCATGTTAAAGTTGCCAATATCTGCAACTAAATCAAATTCCGCATCTTCAACGCTATTTTCATCAACAGTATATTCATCTGTTTCAACAGCAGCAACAGCCGGAATCTCGCCGTCGATGTTCAAATCGAGGTCACGTGCAGTTTCAGTGACATCATCATCACTGTCGCGCATGGAAATCTCTTCTTCGTCTTCATTGAGCACCTTAATATCGAGACCGATACTTTGCAGCTCTTTGATAAGAACTTTAAAGGATTCGGGCACACCAGGTTCAGGAACGTTCTCACCCTTAACAATAGCTTCATAAGTTTTTACACGGCCCACAACATCGTCAGATTTGACTGTGAGAATTTCCTGCAGAGTATAAGCGGCACCATAAGCTTCCAGGGCCCAAACCTCCATCTCACCAAAACGTTGCCCGCCAAACTGAGCTTTACCACCAAGAGGCTGTTGGGTAACCAAAGAGTACGGACCGGTAGAACGGGCATGTATCTTGTCGTCAACCAAGTGATGCAACTTCAGCATATATACGCAGCCAACTGTAACCTTGTTATCAAAAGGTTCACCTGTACGACCGTCATACAACCTTGTTTTACCACTCGGATCTACTCCAGCCAAATCAAGAGTAGCATTCATATCTTCTTCATGAGCACCGTCAAAAACAGGTACGGACATCTTCATTGCTTTGATGCTTTCTTCACCGAACTTATCGATTTCTACAGTTTCAGGCATTCCATATTTTTCAACATCATAACCGGCTTTCTCAAAACGATCAGCCAAACCTTCAGCACCGGCTTCAATCTGCATGCCTAGAGCGCGTGCAGCCCAGCCTAAATGAGTTTCCAAAATCTGTCCGATATTCATACGGGAAGGTACGCCCAAAGGATTCAATACGATTTGAACCGGCTCTCCGCTTGGCAGAAACGGCATATCTTCACGCGGCATGATGCGGGAAACTACACCCTTATTACCATGGCGGCCTGCCATCTTATCGCCTTCAGAAATCTTACGTTTTTGCGCGATATGCACACGAACTTGTTCATTTACACCAGGCGGCAGCTCATCGCCGTTTTCACGGGTAAATACTTTAACGCTGACAATTTTACCAGCTTCGCCATGTGGCACACGCAGC
>OGMU01000748.1_pt1 | contig 12281 bp, 10 predicted proteins | sample 1573331 | NCBI WGS metagenome assembly OGMU01 (sample SAMEA2581990, study PRJEB24529) | metagenome | biome: Human gut stool | place: China | collected 2011
AGATATGGTGCTGTACCTTTCATCAAGAATGATTTTAACTTGTGGGAAGAAGAATAGAAAATAAACGAGTAATTAGTAATGACAGAGTAAGAAAAGAAAGAAAACAAAAAAATAAAATAATAATTGCTGTTGAAGGTAAAAACAAAACCGAAAAATTATATTTTAATAATTTTGATAATGGTAAAAAGAGTTATTCAATATCATTCGCAAAAGGTAATTATACAGATCCATTGAACTTAGTTAAAATGTTAATTGAAGAAATGAAAAAAATTGGTGTGGATTTAAGTGATGGTGATAGGGCATATTGTATTTTTGATACTGATATAGAACCTATTAAAAATACTGTGATTAAAGAGGCTAAAAAACTTGCTAGTTTGAGTGGTATTGAAATAATAACATCTACTCCAAGTATAGAGTTATGGTTTTTACTTCATTATGAATATACAACTGCGAGTATGGATAATAAAAGTTTAATAAATAGATTAAAAAAGTTTTATCCTAATTATGCTAAGAATATAAATATTTTTCCTGATATTAATAAAAATATTAATAAAGCAATAGATAGTGCTAAAAAACTTGAAAAGCACTAATTAGAAAATGGTAAAATAATAGGTACTGTGGAGGCTAATCCTAGTACTGAAATATATAAAATAGTAGAAGAACTATTAAAATAAATAAAACAATTTATTTGTATAATTTTAAATATATAGATATGCTTATATATGATAGGTATGTAGATACATTGTTATTAGACCTAAAGGCTAATAACAACACTTTAATACCTTAGGATTAAAGTGAACATAATAATTAAAATAAGAACTGATATTAACTTATCAGTTCTTATTGACTTTAATAGTATTAAATAATATAATGTAGTCATATTAAGGCTCAAACTTGTAAGAGATATTTTAGTATGTTATTATTAGATTTTATTAAGAGCAAAATCTTTATGAAAGGAGAAGATAGTAGGTAAAGTAACAACACATTACGCTTTACTTTATATAAAAGAAAGGTGTGAGATTAAGTGAACTTAAAAGGTTTACCTAGTGAGGAAAGACCTAGAGAAAGATTTATTAAATATGGTAGAGATAATATATCTAATGAAGAACTTATTGAAATAATACTTAAGTCCGGTACTAGGAAGTATGGTTTAAAAGAAATATCTCATAATATACTTAGTTCAGTTAATAATATTAATGAACTTAAAAATATGGAAGTTAATACTTTATCTAAGATAAGTGGAGTAGGTAATATTAAAGCAATAGAGTTAATGGCCGCAATTGAACTAGGAAGAAGAGTTTATTTAGAAGACAATTATAAAGAATTAGTATATTTAACTAATCCGGAATCTATTATTAATTATTTTCATAATTTATTTGATGGTATTAAACAAGAACTCTTTTATGTTATTTATTTAGATAATCAAAAGAAATATATAGATAAGAAATTATTGTTTAAAGGTACTGTTAACTATTCTTTAGTACATCCAAGAGAGATATTTAAAGAGGCTTATTTAATGTCCGCTAGTTATATTATATGTATTCATAATCATCCTTCAGGTAACAGTAGTCCCTCAGGTAATGATATTGAACTTACTAAAAGAATTAAAGATATTGGTATTTTACATGGTATTAATTTAATTGATCATATTATTATTGGTAAGGGCAATTATTATAGTTTTTATCAAGATAATAATTTATAATACTTTTAATTTAATTAAAAATATTATATAATAAGATACGATGGGAATGTGATATAAATGTTTATAAAAAATAAAAGAAGTATACCTAAAAAATATATTGTTATTGGTATTATTGTTTTAATTATTATTATTTTTGTTATATTTTCTTTTACTCTTAAAGAAGATAGAAAACTTAATAAGGTTGAATCTTTTATTAGAGATGCTTTAGTGTATACTGAGAAGATTATATCATATCCTGTTAGATTTGTATCTGGTAAAATAAATGATTATAATGAACTTAAAAGTGTAGAGGAAGATAATGATATATTAGAGACTTCTCTTGATAGAGTTACTTCAATTGAGGCTGAGAATATTGAACTTAGAAGAGAACTTGAGAGATTAAAGGAAGAACTTAATATTGAACATAATTTATCTGATTATGAATATTTGAATGCTACGGTTGTCAGTAGAAATGTTGGCTTTTGGTATAATACTATTACGATAGATAAGGGTACTTATAATGGGGTAGAGAAGGATATGGTTGTTATTAATTCTAAAGGATTAATTGGTAAAATTATTAAGACTAGTACTTTTACTTCTGATGTTAGACTTATTACTACGAGTGATACTAATAATAAGATATCTGTTCATATAAGTAATGGTGATTATGATTTATATGGTCTTATTAATAGTTATGATTATAATGATAATTATTTGGAAGTAGAGGGTATTAGTAATACTAAGGATGTTAGAGTAGGAGACTATGTATATACTTCTGGACTTGGTGGTATATTTCCTTCAGGTATTTTAGTAGGTACTGATTCTTATGATTTAGCTAAGATTATTAAAGTTAAACCTTCAAGTGATTTTACTGATATTAATTATGTTAGTATATTAAAAAGGAAAGATAGTAATGATTATTAGTATTATATATTTGGTTATTTCTTTTTTACTTGAAGGTATTATGTCTAATATATTTCCTAGTACTTTATCTAATATTAGTTATTTTACTACGATATATATAATTATATCTTTTGCTATTATATATCCTTATTTTGATAATGATAAGAAGTTTTTTATACTTATATTTATATTTGGTATATTATTTGATATTCTTTATACTTCAACAATATTTGTTAATACTTTTATATTTATTATTATTGGGATAGTTATTAAAATATTGTATAATATATTACCAGGAAATGTTTTTATGACTAATATTATTAGTTATGTTGGTATTATTATTTATCATATATTATCCTTTATAATACTAATGATTACAGGATATGGTGATTATAGTATTATACTTTTGTTTAATATAATTATTCATAGTATATTTATGACTATTATTTATACTAGTATTAGTTATTTTATAATGAAATTTATGTATAATAAGTTTGATATTAAGTATATAAAATAAAAAAATTTCTTATAAAAAGAAATTTGGCTGGTTATTTGTTTGATTTGTATATTCTACTTTTTGAGTAGTAGTAGTGTTATTACTATTTATGTTTGAAGATGCTATATTCGGAGATGTAGTATCTTCTTTTTTTGTGGTATCTGTTTCATCTTTGAATACTGAGGCTATTTTTAACATAGATCGCATATTATTCATCATTGGTCCGACTTCTTTGACTACGGGGATGGCATCTTTTACTACTCCAAGTGTTTTTGAAGCACCATTTAAAAGACTGGTAAAGTTAAAACCACTGGTGCCTGTTGACATCCTACCTAGGCCTAATAACGAACGAAGACCACCACCTCCAGACCTTAGAGGGGCTCCTATCATGGGTCCCATCATATTTCCTGTCATTGGAGGTACTATTTGATTAGGCATCCCACCCATAAAAGGATATCCAAAGTTATTTCCATACATATATAATACTCCCTTTCTAAAATAATATATGAAATTTATAAAAAAATGTTAAAAAATAGATTATTCTATGTTATAATTATTTATAGAATAGGTGATTATATTATGAATGGTAAAAATGTTAATAATACTAGTAATAATAATGCTGTTTTTTCTTCTAATCAAACTGTTAGTGGTAATACTGCTGCGAGTAGAGTTAAAACAAGATATAAATATACCTGCTACGACAAGGAAGGTAAGACTGTTAAAGGCTATTTTGATGCTTTTAGAAGATTAGATGTAGAGTCTTTCTTAAATAGTCAAGGGTATAAAATACTAGAAATTAAAGAAACAAAAATTAGTAAATTTGGTGATTTTTTAACATTAGAAAGACCAATGAAATATAAAGATTTAGTATTCTTTTTAACACAGTTGTCTACCTATATTAAGAGTGGTATTCCACTTACTGATTCTATTGTTATGTTAGATGAGCAAACTAAGAATAAGAATAGAAAGAATTTATATAAAAAAATATTATATGAATTAAATACTGGTGCTCCTTTTAGTGAAGCACTGGCTAGACAAGGAAATATATTTCCTAAACTACTTATTAATATGCTTAAAACTTCGGAACTTACTGGTAATTTAACTGAAGCACTAGACGATATGGCAGCTTATTACAAGACTGCTGATACTAATAGAAAACAAATAATATCTGCACTTACTTATCCAAGTGTTGTTCTAGTTGTGGCTATTGCGGTATTAACATTCTTACTTATATTTATTATACCTAGGTTTGAAGATATATTTAAGCAGTTAGGTGCAGACCTTCCTGGTATTACGGTATTTTTGGTTAATACTAGTAATTTTGTTAAAGATAATATTATTAAGATTCTTATTGCAATAATAGGTGTTATTATTATACTTATTGCTATGTATAAGAATATTAAGAAGTTTAGATATTTTGTTCAGTATATACTTATGCATATTCCAATAATTAAGAATGTTATAATTGATAATCAGATAGTTATGTTTACTAAGACTTTTTCTTCACTTATTAGACATGATGTATTTATTACTGATAGTATTGAAATGTTAGGCAAGGTTACTAATAATGAGATATATAAAGATATAATAAAAGAGGCTGTTACTAATCTTAGTACAGGTGCCGGATTATCTAAAGCTTTTGAGGATAAATGGGCTTTTCCTAGAATTGCTTATGAAATGTTAGTTACTGGAGAAAAAACAGGTAGACTTGGGGTAATGATGGAAAATGTTGCTTCTTATTATGAAGAGGAACAAAAAGCTTTAGTTCAAAGATTAAAAAGTTTAATAGAACCTGTTATGATAATATTACTTGCGGGAATAGTAGGTGTTGTATTACTTGCTATATTTGTTCCAATGTTTAGTATGTATAATGACATTTTATAGGTGATTTTATGGAAATATATATATATATAATAATATTTATCTTTGGAACAGCAATGGGTAGTTTTCTTAATAATTTGGCTGTGAGGCTATCTAACAATGAATCTATTCTGTATCCTAGAAGTCATTGCCATAGTTGTCAACATAAACTTAGGTGGTATGAATTAATACCAGTGGTATCTTATGTTATACAAGGTGGTAAAAGTAGATGCTGTCATAATAAAATACCAATAAGTTACTTATTAGTTGAAGTTATAACTGGAGTATTATTTTGTACTTCTTACCATTCATTTGGTTGTAGCTATAACTTTGTTATTAGTTTAATATTTATATCTAGTTTAATTACTATTATTGTAAGTGATATTGAATATATGATTATATTAGATGAAGTTATAGCAGTGGCCGCTATTGTCATTATAATTTTAGAACTTATCTTCTTTGGACTTGAGTATACTGCTGATAAAATTATTGCAGGAATACTTGCTTTTGTTACAATGTATGTGATAAAATTAATAGGGGATAAGCTATTTAAGAGAGAGTCTATGGGTGGAGGAGATATTAAATTAATGTTTCTATTTGGAATAGTAATTGGATATCCTCTATGTATATGTGATATATTCTTGGCTACTTTTATTGCTTTTCCAGTAGCAGTTTATACGCTATTTAGTAGGAAAGATAATTTAATACCTTTTGGGCCATTCTTAGCAATGGCTGCAATACTAATACATATATCTAAAGTTGATATATCTGAAATACTTAATTTCTTTAGTAAATAAGGAGGGAATGTGTAATGAAAACTAAAATTTCTATGAAGACAATTTATTTAATTTTAGTTATTACTATTGGTTTAGTTGGACTTGGTATTGGTTCTACACTGGCTGTTTTTACTGCAAGTGCAGAAATTAGTAATCCAATATCGTTTTCATCTAATTTATCTTATAATGGTGATATTTTTGATACTGTTGAGGTAACAATAGGACCTAATGCCACAAGGACTACTAATGTTTCTATATTTAATGATGAACAAATTGATGGCGTTAAGTATGCTGTGTGGTATATTTATGAAGGAAATAGTAATGATATATCTTTTGTCAGAAATCAAGAAAGTGATATAGATCCTAGTGGCACCGATATTGGTCAAGGTGGTACTTTGAGTATGGATATCAAAAATAACACTTCAAACACAATTACTATTACTATTGGTGTTACTACAAGTAAAGAAGATATAGTTCTTCCTAGTTATATGAAAGTTATAACTCTTACTACTGTAGCAAAGTATAATTTAACTTTAACTAAGGGAACAGGTATATCTATTATGTATTACAAAATAATTGGTTCTAATACTTATGCCTCAACTACTAATATTAGTATAACTGTTAGTGTAAATGAAGGGTCAACATATTACTATTATGGTATTGCTTCAGCTGGATATGCAATGAATTCGTGTAGTTTATCTAATCCATGCTCTGGAACAATGGGAGCAAGTGCAGTAACTAAGACTTTAACTGCAAGTGCAAATAGTTACAATTTAACTTTAAGTAAAGGAACAGGTGTAAGTACAATATATTATAGAGTAAATGGGGCAACTAATTATAGTTCATCAACAGCTTCTAAAACAGTGGCTGTAAAATATGGAACAACATATTATTACTATGGAACTGCTTCAACTGGTTATTCAATGAGTTCGTGTACATCATCTAGTCCATGTTCTGGAACAATGGGAGTAGGTGCTGTGACAAAGAGTTTAACTGCTACAGCAAATAGTTATAATTTAACATTAAATAAAGGTACAGGTGTAAGCACTATATATTACAAAGTTAATGGAGCAAGTAGCTATACTTCTTCAACCTCTAACAAAACATTAAGTGTAAAATATGGAACAACATATTATTATTATGGAACTGCTTCAACTGGTTATACAATGAATTCATGTACATCATCAAGTCCTTGCTCAGGCACAATGGGAACAAGTGCTGTGACTAAAACATTAACTGCTAAATCTTCTGGAGGTAGTGGACCATTTACAGTTACACTATATGTTGATGATACTTTGTATGATACTGCTTCAGTGTCTGGAGGTAATAAGTATGAAAAATACTTTACTGCTCCAACTTCAAGTATGACATGTACTTGCACAAATGGACAGACTTGTTCTATAAGTCATAGTTCTGGTGTTCGTTATATAGTTACTATAAATTCAGTCTCAGCAAATACTACTTGTAGAGTTGAATATTAGTTAAATAAAAAGATAAAAACTTTCATCAAAGTTTTTATCTTTTTTCTTTACCTTGATATATATCTCTTGCTTCTATATGATAGATATGGTTGATATATTTATTTGAGACAATATCATTGGCTCAAATAAACACTAATAAGACTTAATTTATTAAGACTTATAGTGAATATAAATGTAAATAAGATGTATAATTCCTTGAAAATAAAGGAAAAATATTATATAATTGGTATGGTGGTAAATATATGGAAGAAATTATTAAGAGAATATATGATTATTCTTTAGAGGATATAATGGGTGAGAGTTTTGGAAGATATTCTAAATATATTATTCAAGATAGAGCTATTCCTGATGTTAGAGATGGATTAAAACCTGTACAAAGAAGAATATTATATTCAATGTATAAAGAACATAATACTTATGATAAGCCTACTAAAAAGAGTGCTAATGCTGTTGGTATGGTAATGGGTAATTATCATCCACATGGTGATAGTTCTATATATGAGGCAATAGTTAGAATGAGTCAGCCTTGGAAGAATGAAGCTCCTTTAATAGAGATGCAAGGTAATAATGGTTCTATTGATGGAGATAGTCCTGCCGCTAGTCGTTATACTGAAGCAAGACTTTCTAAAATAGCTGGAGAACTTCTAAGAGATATTGATAAGACTGGTATTGTACCTATGGCTCCTAACTACGATGATAGATTATTAGAACCCACAGTACTTCCAAGTAGATTTCCTAATTTACTTGTAAATGGTACTACTGGTATTAGTGCTGGTTATGCTACTAATATGCCTCCGCATAATTTAGGCGAAGTTATTGATGCTACAATATTTAGAATAGATAATCCTAATAGTAGACTTGATACAATAATGAATTATGTCAAAGGACCTGATTTTCCTACTGGTGGTATAGTACTTGGTTTAGATGGTATAAAGCAAGCTTATGAAACTGGTAGAGGAAAAATATATATAAGAGCTAAAGCTGTTATTGATAAGAATAAGATTATTATTAATGAGATTCCTTATGATGTTAATAAATCTTTACTTGTTCGTAAAATAGATGAAGTAAGATTAGATAAAAAACTTGATGGTATAGTAGAAGTAAGAGATGAATCAGATAAAGAAGGACTACAAATTGCTATTGATTTAAAGAAGGATGCTGATGCTAATAATATTCTTAATTATTTATATAAGAATACTGATTTACAAATATCTTATAACTTTAATAATGTTGTTATTGTTAATCGTAGACCTATGCAACTTGGTTTACTTGGAATATTAGATGCTTATATTGCTCATCAAAAAGAGATTGTATATAAGGGTACAGAATATGATTTAAAGACCGCTAGAGCAAGTTATCATATTATGGAAGGTTTAATTAAAGCTATATCTATATTAGATGAAGTTATTGCATTAATTAGAAGAAGTAAGAATAAGGCAGATGCTATTGTTAATTTGGTTAAAGAGTATGAATTTACTGATAAGCAAGCTGAAGCTATAGTTAATTTGCAACTATATAGACTTACTAATACTGATATTGTTACTTTAGAGGAAGAAATGAAAAAATTAGCAGAAAAGATTAAGTTATATGAGGAAATATTAACTAGTCCTGAGAAACTTAATTCAGTTATTAAAGATGATCTTAGAAAGATTAAGAAGGAGTATGCTATTCCTAGAAGAACAGAGATTAGGGATGAGGCTGCTGATGTTAAGGTTGATACTACAAGAATGATACCTAAAGAACAAGTAGTAGTAGTAGTTACTAATGAGGGATATATTAAGAGAGTTCCTTATAGAAGTTATAGTTCTTCTAATGGAGAGGATACATTACTCAAAGAAAATGATTATACTATTGGTATGTATAATATTAATACTACTGATGTGATGTTATTATTTACTAATTTAGGTAACTATTTATATTTACCAGTATATGATATACCTGAATTTAGGTAAACATATTAGTAATATTATACCATTAATGGATAATGAAAAAATAGTATATTCTATGTTTGTAAGTGATTTTGATGAAGAAAAATATATTACAAGTTTTTCTAAGAATGGTATGATTAAGAGAACTTTACTTAGTGAATTTAAAGCACAGAGATATAGTAAACCTATTAAGATGATGAATCTTAAAGATGATGATGAAATAGTTAATGTTACTGATTCTAGTGATAGAGAAGTGTTTGTTGCTACTTCATGTGGTTATGGACTATGGTATGATGTTAGTGAGGTTCCAGTAGTAGGAATTAAGGCTGCTGGTGTTAAGTCTATTAACTTAAAAGATGATTATGTAGTTAGTGGAATACTATTTAATGCAGGTAGTGAATATATTACAATACTTACTGATAAGGGTACTGGTAAGAGAGTTAAATTATTAGAATTTGAAAAGACTTCAAGAGCTAAGAGAGGAATACTTCTTATGAAGGTAATTAAGAGTAATCCTAGTAGGGTTATTAGTGTTTATATTGAAGATTCTAAGAGTTTAATTGGTATTGTATCTGATAATTATACTAAAGAAGTTAAGATTACAGAGATTCCTATTATGGATAGATATAGTAATGGTTCTTATGTAATCAAAGATAGAATATTATCTTCTTATAATATTAAAGGTATGGAAACATATAATGATAAGGAAAAGGAAGATAAGACTTCAATTAAGGTAGAGAAGAGTGCAGTATCTTTAAAAGAGATAGATGATAAATTATCTAGTATTGATAGTATTATTAATGATTCTTATGAGTAGGTGTTATATATGATTTATGTAAAAGATATAATTGATAAATTTAATGGTAAATTATTATGTGGTGATATTAACTTAGTACTTGATAATTTTTCTCATGATACTAGAACTATTCAAGAAGGGGATATTTATGTTGGTATTAAGGGAGAATCTTTTGATGGTAATAAGTTTTATAAAGATGCTCTTGAAAAGGGGGCTAAGGCTTGTATACTAGATAATATTGATGTTAATGATATTCCTTTGGAATATAAGGATAGAACTATTGTTTTAGTAGAGGATTCATTAAAATGTATACAAGATCTTGCTAGATATAAAAGAAGTTTATATGATATTCCAGTAGTGGGGGTTACCGGTAGTGTAGGTAAGACCTCTACGAAGGATATGATATATGCAGTACTTAGCACTAAGTATAAGGTACTTAAAACTGAAGGTAATAACAATAATCATATTGGGCTTCCTTTTACAATACTTAGATTAAAAGATGAAGATATTATGGTAATTGAAATGGGTATGAATAATTTTGGTGAAATATCTTTTCTTACTAATATAGCTAAACCTACAATAGCTGTAATTACTAATGTAGGTACTGCTCATATTGGTAACTTAGGCTCTAGAGAAAATATAATGAAAGCAAAATTAGAAATAATTGAAGGACTTAATGGACCACTTATTATCAATAATGATAATGATATATTACATGATAATATTGAGTATATAAGGTCTTTAAATAAGATTATTACTATTGGTATAGATAATGATAGTGATTATATGGCTAAAGATATTAATAGTGATTTAACTGAGTTTAAAATAGATAATAACAATATTAAATGTAATATTGGTAATACTGCTTTTATATATAACTCTTTAGTAGCTTATGTAATGGGAATATTATGTAATGTTGATATAGAAAATATTAAAAAAGGTATTGAGACTTTTAAACTTACTAGTAATAGATTAGAGTTTAAAAAATTAAAAAATGGAGCTACTTTGATAGATGATACTTATAATGCATCACTGGATTCTATTAAATCTTCACTAGAGCTTTTAATTAAAAGAGAAGGTAAAAGAAAGATTGCTATAATTGGAGATGTTTTGGAACTTGGTACTTTTAGTAAGAATCTTCATGAAGAAATAGGTAAGGTATTACTTAATAGTGATTTAGATTATATTATTACTATTGGTAATGAAACTAAGTATACTGATGAATATTTAAAAAATAATAATTATGATAATTTAAAACATTTTAACAATGAAAATGAATCTTACGAATATATAAATAATCTTCTTAAAGATGGAGATTTGGTATTATTTAAGGGATCACATGGTATGCATCTATCTAATATTATTAAATATTTAGTGGATAATCAAAAATAGCTATACATAGCTGTATAACTATTTTTTTTAGAAATAAAAATCGAAGAATTTTTTATTCCTCGATTTTTATTTTTCTTGTTATTGTTTTAGTTATCTTATTATATGTAGCAGAGTAGGTTATTTCAACTTCTTTGTCAGCTTCAAGTCTATTTATTTCATCTTCTAATTCAGATTTTGATTTGTATGTGGTATTATTTAGTGTATATGTTATATCACTTAATAGAGTTACATTTTTATCATCATATTTTACTATTATTCCTTTTTCATTATAGTTACCTTTGGTTACTGATATTGATTCATTACCTGATAATGAAATCTCTAGTTCTTTAACATTATTGGCACTGATAGTTATTTTTGTTTCGTCACTAGCATTATCTTTAAAGTTTTTATATTCTGATGCTTTCATTCCAGACCAAGCCTGATATATTTCATTTGTTAGAACTGCATATTCAAAATTTTTTGTTATTCAGTACTTTTGCTATCTATGAAGTCTATTAATTCTAGATTACCTGTACTTGTTTTTTTGTATATACCAAATCCAAATCCTCCAAGGGTATTATTATTATAATCTAATCTTGCTTGAAGATAATTTGCTGATTGATTACCATAAACAGAATTACTAAAGTATTTACTTAAGTATGCACTGTCTAATATATCGGGAGTTTTAAAGTTCCAAGTTAATTTATAATTACTTCCTTCTTTTGTACTCTTTAGATTTGTTACTGCTGGTAACTTAGCATATCTTTGTGATACTTCAGTAGGTTGAGTTCCCTTTTTGAAATACTCAGTTATTTTCATACTATCTGGTGTATATTCACTTGCTAATTGTGCAGGCCATGTTTCTTTTTCAACAGTAACCGCTACTACTGAAGAAGGTATTTCCCATTTTTTAGTAGTTTTTGGAATGCTTTTAAACACAGCACTCATTAAATCATCTTTTGGATAACTTGCACTACCTAAATAGTGAG
>OGMU01000751.1_pt1 | contig 12173 bp, 4 predicted proteins | sample 1573331 | NCBI WGS metagenome assembly OGMU01 (sample SAMEA2581990, study PRJEB24529) | metagenome | biome: Human gut stool | place: China | collected 2011
CGTCGCCCATTTTACCGGTTTGCGGTGTCCAGAAGTTCATTCCCCACGGCAGTGCCGTAGCCGGATAGGTATTTCCGGTCGATAACTCAAACTTGGACTGCGTTCCTACCAGCGTGCTGACATAGTCTACCGGATTCTTGACGGCAGAAATTTGCATGCTGTACAACACCGCACCTCCAATAAATAACAGGTGTTTAAATGAAAAATGTGTTTTCATGAACAAATGAATTTATGAATAAAATTAGTTTCTGTGACGAAAATAGAGAGAAAAGGAATGCCGCTACCGGAAGTCGAAACACTAAATCGCCCTGTGGCGCTATAATTAACCAAACTGGCACGCATTCTTACATATATTCTGCGCCAAAAAAGTGCTGGAAAGTTTTTTTGTTTACCTTTGTCATATTGCAAATCTAAGGATTCTATGCCATGAAAAAACATTGTATTTTACTTTTCTTCTGCTGCCTTAATCTGCTGATGAATACAGCCGGTGCCTATAATCTGAAGCAGGTTGCCGACAAAGAATATATGTCCAACAGCTCTATTACTTCTCTGTGCCAGGACGACAAAGGACTGATGTGGATCGGCACTTGTGACGGACTCAATATCTATGACGGTCAGGAGATCGAAGAGTTTAAGACCCGTGACAAGGAGGATTACTTATCCGGCAATCAAATTGATAATATTGTTTATACCGGTAACGATACTTATTGGTTTCAGACTTATTATAGCCTGATACGCCTGGACCGTAAAACGAACTCCATTACACGCTTTAATGAGTTTCAGAAACTCTTCTTGATGAATAAGGATAATCATGGCACCTTGTTTATCATTAAAGACACCAACTGCATCTATTATTTTCATAAGAAGGAAGGCATCTTTAAGAAAATCAATGTGACCGGTATCCCGATATCGGATGTCATTACTTTCTTCTTTGATAAAAATAACCGTATGTGGGTGATGATGAAAGGGTATAACCGGTGTTATGACCTGCAACAGGACCCTCTGACGGAGAATATCACTTTAGTATCGCAGAAAAGCGGTTTGGATCATCACACGCCATTGATTTGTAGCTTTTACGATGACGCCGCCGTTTACTACGTGGATAAAGAATACAATCTCTATGCCTTTCATATTGAGAGTAAAAAGAATGAATTTATAGCTAACCTGGGAGCGAACATACAGGCGCATGACAAGATTTCCTCCATTGTTAAATATCATGATAGCTTTTTTGTCGGCTTAATGATGGACGGTGTTCTGACGTTGGAAAAACAAAAGGGCAGCGGTGAATATCAGATTCAGACCTTACCTATAAATAGCGGAACATTCAGCCTGATAAAAGACCGCTTTCAGGATGTTGTCTGGATTGGTACGGATGGGCAGGGCGTTTATCTTTACTCAAATCCTCTTTATTCTATAAAATCGGTGGTACTGAATAACTATACCGAAAAGATAGAACGGCCCGTGCGTGCTTTGCTGCTTGACAAGGAGCGTACTTTTTGGATCGGTACCAAAGGGAATGGAATACTTAAAATTTTTGATTATGAGGTACAAAAGAATATCTCGGACTGCCGCTCGGAGATACTGACAACATCGAACAGTGGTTTAGGCAGTAATGCGGTCTACTGTATCAGAGAAAGTAACCGTAACTTGCTATGGATCGGTGATGAAGAAGGACTGAACTTTTATTCGTATCGTGAACGCCGTATCAAGAAACTTCCTCTCTGGATTGATAATGAGGAATTCAAATACATACATGATATTTATGAAACGGAGGACTCGGAATTGTGGCTGGCCAGTGTGGGGATGGGAGTAGTCAGAGCGCGTATCGGAGGTACACCGGATCATCCGGTTCTTGAAAAGTTACAACGATATGTGGTCAATGGCGGAGAATTCGGCTCTAATTACTTCTTTACGATCTGCAAGGGGGACAGTCTGAACCTGTTGTTCGGCAATATGGGATACGGGGTATACCGCTTCAATGAAACGATCAACGGATTGGAACCGCTGACCACTCATAAGTATGAGAATATGAACTTGAACAAGGTAGTACCTATTATAAAAGATGATGCGGACAATTATTTGATCGGTACTACTTATGGAGTCATCAAGTATGCCTCAGAAAACTCTTATCAACTGTTTAATGCGAAAGACGGTTTTCTGAACAGTACTATTCATGCCATTCTGAGGCATTCGTCCGATAACTTCTGGCTGAGTACGAATCAGGGATTGATTAATTTTGATACCAAAAGAAATGTATTCCGCTCTTACGGCTTTGGCGACGGGCTTAAAGTCGTCGAATTTAGTGACGGAGCTTCCTACAGAGACCCGCAAACGGGTATACTGTTTTTTGGAGGAATCAACGGCTTTGTAGCTATTCAGGCAGACGGACGTCCCGAACAGCTTTATATGCCTCCCATCTACTTTGACAAACTCTCTATCTTTGGAGAACAATACAATCTTGGAGAGTTTATCACCCGTAAAAAAGAGAATGAAGTACTGAATTTGAAATACGACCAGAACTTCTTTGCCGTTTCATTCACCTCTGTCGATTATCTGAACGGAAATAACTGCACCTATTCCTATAAACTGAAAGGATTGAGTGACCAGTGGATTAATAATGGTAAAGAAAGTTCTGTCTCTTTCACGAACATGGCTCCCGGTGAGTATACGTTATTGGTGAAGTACTACAATAGTGTATTCGATAAAGAAAGTGAAGTCTATTCTTTGTTGATACGGATCGGTGACCCGTGGTACGCCTCTTGGTGGGCGTATCTCATTTATTCTTTATGTCTGCTTATGATAGCCGCCATGCTGGTACGTTCATTCATTCTCCGCACCAAACGGAAAAAGCAGGAACTGCTGAATGAAATAGAGAAACGCCATCAAAAGAATGTATTTGAGTCGAAACTTCGTTTCTTCACTAATATAGCTCACGAGTTCTGTACCCCGTTGACTCTTATCTACGGTCCTTGCGGACGTATCCTTTCATCAAAAGGACTCAGTAAATTCGTAGTCGATTATGTTCAGATGATTCAGACGAACGCGGAACGTTTGAATAACCTGATTCACGAACTGATCGAATTCCGCCGTATCGAAACCGGAAACCGGGAAGTGAGGATCGAAGCCCTGAATGTATCTTCCTTAATGAAAAATACGGCAAAAACCTTTGTCGATATGGCTAAATCCCGGAATATCACGTTCCTGAGCAAGATACCCGAGCAAGTTTCCTGGAACTCAGACAAAGGTTTTCTGAATACTATTATTATCAATCTGATATCCAATGCCTTCAAGTATACTCCGGATGGGAAAAGTATCAAAATAGAAGTGGATACCAACGATGAAAACCTGCTGGTTCTCCGGGTTGCTAATGAGGGAAGTACGATTAAAGAAGAAGACTTTCAATATGTTTTCAACCGTTATGCTATCCTGGATAGCTTTGAAAATCAGGATGAAAAGAACTTCTCCCGTAATGGGCTGGGACTTGCCATTTCCTACAATATGGCTAAATTGCTGAATGGTACGCTGAAGGTGGAAAATACGCCTGACGGCTGGGTATTGTTTACTTTGTCATTGCCTCCGCTGGAAGTGACTACCGGCGTATCGTCTTCTAAACGAATCACTTCGGAATACATTCCAAAAATAGAGTCGCAACTGGTGCTGAAACTTCCTCACTATGAATTTGACAAGATGCGGCCTACATTGCTGGTGATTGATGATGAACTGGAAATGTTGTGGTTCATCGGGGAAATCTTCTCTAACGATTTTAATGTGGTCACCCTGCAGGAGCCGGAACGGGTGGAGCAGGTATTGAATGAAGTTTATCCGAATGTGATCATTTGCGATATCATGATGCCGGGAGTTGGCGGTATCGAATTGACGAAACGGATTAAGTCGGTGAAGGAAACGTCACATATACCTATTATTATGGTTTCCGGCCGGCATGAAATGGAACAGCAGATGGCTGCACTTTCTGCAGGAGCCGAGATGTATATCACCAAACCGTTTAATGCCGAATATCTCCGTATCTCTGTTTGTCAGATGTTGGAACGTAAGGAAGTACTGAAGGATTATTTCAGTTCAGCAATCAGCTCTTTTGAAAAGACAGATGGTAAACTGACACATAAGGAATCGAAAAAGTTCCAGCAATCTGTTCTGAAGATTATCAATGACCACATTCAGGAGAAGGAACTGACTCCCCGTTTCATAGCCGATCATTTGGCTATCAGCGTTCGCAGCCTTTACCGGAAAATGGAGGAGATGGGGGAAGAAAGTCCTACGATTATGATTAAGGAGTGTCGTTTGTATGTAGCGAAAGATTTGCTGCTGAAAACGAAAAAGACGATTGATGAAATTGTATTCGAAGCCGGATTCTCTAATAAGGTCACTTTCTTTAAAGTATTTCGTGAAAAGTACGGATGCACGCCAAAAGAATTCCGGACCAAACACTTGGAAGAAGTACAATAATTATTGGAGTGGTATGGCAACAATTAGAATTTTTTCGAATTTTCATTCGAAAAAAATAATACTGAGTAATTGGAGGATTTTTCTCTTTATCCCTACCAGTAGCAGTTTTAATTTATGAAATAGAAAGATATGATAGTGTCGCATTTAGTTTATATATGAGTAAATGTCTATGCCAAAGAAGTAAAAAAGGAAGTTCGTTCTCCAGTTATTGTTTTCTTGATTTTTATCTTGATTTTAATAGCGGGGAATTTAACCTTTAAGGAGAACTGGAATACTATTAAATCATGCCAAAATAGTAAATATCCCTGCCGTATAATATAAAACACAAAGAAGGAAAACTAAAAATCTTGGCAAACACATTAATTTTGCTGGTGCATTAAAAAGGTCAGAATAATATAATATGTTTAACTAAATATCTCATGAAACTATGAATCAACAACACGATCCTCCACCTGTTTTTTAAGTATGTAATGATCCCTTTTTACTTTTTATTTTATTTGAATTAAATTTAATATCTTATGAAATCTAATTTATTTATGAAGCGAAAGCTTGAAATCGGACTATCTTTATTAATTGGAACGTCCGTTTTTGGAGGATGCAATAATGACTTGGCTCCGATACGCCAAAGTCAGACTTTTCCTCCCAATTTGAATGCACCAACTGTTTTTGAGAGTTTCTCTCCTGATAGTGGTGGCGTAAAGACTCAATTAATTATTCGTGGACAGAATTTTGGTACGGATACTGCCTATCTGAAAGTGACTGTTAATAATAAGCGTGCTGCTATTGTAGGAGTAGCGGATGATGTAATTTACGCTATTGTTCCTGCGCGTGCTGATACTGGTTATGTTCGTTTATTTGTGGGCAAAGATGATAATGTCGAAGAATATGCTTCCCAAACAAAATTTATTTATCAGTTTAAACGTAATGTAACAACTTTGATGGGTAGACAAGGGCAAAGTGGGCGTGATGACGGACCATATGCTGAATGTAAACTACAACGTCCTTGGTTTGCTTTGGCGGATAAAGATGGTGCCTTGTTTTTTATTGATGAGGGGCGTGGACAAAATAAAAATGGTGCTTTGCGCCGTGCTCAGGAAGGCTGGGTGGAAACTTTGGTGCAAAATTCGAGTGGTCCATTCCAAAGTCCTACCTGTCTTGCGTTTAATCCCAAGCAGGACACTCTTTATATTTCTAATATGTCCTACGGAAGTGATATAAAAACTAGTTTTAACATACTATATGTAACACGTGAAGGTGGTTTTATGGATGTGAAAGGGCTATGTAAGTTTGAAAAAGCAGAAACGCAAGGTTTAGCTGTGCATCCACAGACTGGTGAAATTTTCTTTTGTAATAAATCTGGTGGATATATTTATCGCTTTAATGGTCCCGATTATGAGGATTATGAACCATTATTCCAAATAAACAGAGCAGATAAAATAGATACTCGTATGGTTTTTAATCCCGAAGGTACGGCTTTATTCGTGGTAGTTTGTAACAGACATTGTATCTATAAAGTTCCTTATAATGCATTGACTCATACTTTTGGTGAGCCTGAACTATTCGCAGGTGGCTGGGATGAATCCGGTTATGTCAATGGTAGTGGGGTGACTGCTCGTTTCGATAATCCGAGACAACCTGCTTTTGATCAGGATGGGAATATGTTTGTCCCTGAATATGGACGACATACTATTCGTAAAATTACTCCAACAGGTGAGGTGTCTTTGTATGCTGGATTACCTGGTCAAGCAGGATTTACGGATGGTCTTCCAGAGAAGGCTAGATTTAATAAGCCTGAATGTGTGACAGTTTATTTAGATAATTCACTATATGTAGCCGATAGAGATAACCATCTTATTCGTCGTGTAACAGTGGAATAATAATGTATAAAAAGATATATTCATGAAAAATACACAGAAATATTTCATATTACTTTTGATGTTGATATTACTTGTTCCAAGCAATATATGGGGACAAGAAACAAAAAAGGAAATTATAGTCAAAGGTGTAGTGGAAGATGATTTAGGGCCGATAATTGGTGCGTCAGTCGTTGCTAAAAACCAGGCAGGTGTGGGAGTAATCACAAATACTGAAGGTAAGTTTTCTTTGAAAGTGGGACCTTATGATGTATTGGTAGTGACTTTTGTTGGTTATCAGCCATATGAGCTGCCTGTTCTGAAAATGAATGATCCCAATAATGTAACTATAAAGTTATTGGAAGATGTTGGCAAAATTGATGAAGTGGTAATTACAGCCAGTGGACTTCAACAAAAGAAAACTCTGACTGGGGCAATAACCAATGTTGATGTAAAACAGTTGAATGCTGTAGGAAGTAGTAGTCTTTCTAATTCATTGGCTGGGGTGGTTTCCGGTATTATAGCCATGCAGCGTAGTGGTGAACCGGGTGAAAATACATCTGAATTCTGGATTCGAGGTATTAGTACCTTTGGTGCAAAATCAGGAGCCTTAGTTCTTATCGACGGAGTAGAACGAAATTTTGATGAGATTTTGCCGCAAGACATTGAATCGTTCTCAGTACTGAAAGATGCATCAGCAACTGCTGTTTATGGTGTACGTGGTGCGAATGGTGTAATCATAATCAAAACAAAGCCGGGTAAAATAGGTAAACCGACAATTAGTGCTGATTATTATGAATCATTTACCCGTTTCACTAAAATGGTGGATTTGACAGATGGTGTCTCTTATATGAAGGCGGCTAATGAAGCGTTAAGAAATGATGGACTGGCAACTAAATTTACAGATTCACAAATCCAGAATACAATCTTAGGTAAAGACCAGTATCTGTATCCGAATGTGGACTGGCTGAATGAGATATTTAATGATTGGGGACACAATCGTCGTGTTAACGTGAATGTACGTGGTGGTAGTGAGAAAGTTTCATACTACGCTTCGGTCAGCTACTTCAATGAGACTGGTATGACAGTGACAGATAAGAGCATCAATACCTTTGATTCAAAGATGAAGTATAGCCGCTATAACTTTACTACCAATCTGAGTATCGATGTGACTCCGACAACTAAAGTGGAAATTGGTGCTCAGGGTTATCTGGGTGAAGGTAATTATCCGGCCATATCTTCCAAAGACTTGTATAATGCTGCTATGTCCATTTCTCCGGTAGAATATCCGAAAATGTTCTTTATTAACGGTGAGGCATATATTCCGGGGCGTTCCACCAATAACAACTTCAACAACCCTTATTCACAAGCTACACGTCGTGGATATGATAATCTGACCAAGAATCAGATTTATTCTAATTTACGCATTACGCAAGACCTGGATATGCTTACTAAGGGATTGAAATTGACAGCTATGTACGCATTCGATGTATATAATGAAATACATGTTCATCAGGATCGTGCAGAGTCTACTTATTATTTCTTGGATACGAATGTTCCTTATGACTTGGACGGACAGCCGATTCTGCAAAGAATCTATACGGGCACCAATGTCTTGAGTTATAAGCAGGAAACGAGTGGTAATAAGAAAACATATCTGGAAGCTTCTTTAAATTACGACCGCGCATTTGGCGATCATCGTGTAAGCGGATTATTCCTCTTTAATCAGCAACAGAAACTTCTTTATCCCAAAGGAACACTGGAAGATGCCATCCCTTATCGTATGATGGGTATTGCCGGACGTGCTACTTATTCATGGAAAGACCGCTATTTTGCAGAGTTCAATATTGGTTATAATGGTGCGGAGAACTTCTCTCCTAAAAATCGTTATGGTACTTTCCCTGCGTATGGTGTTGGTTGGGTGATTTCAAATGAAAAGTTCTGGGAACCGCTGTCAAAGGTAGTATCATTCCTGAAGATCCGCTATACGGACGGTAAAGTCGGTAATAGTGATGTTTCCGACCGTCGTTTCATGTATTTGAATCAGATGAAAGAAAATGGAGACTATGGTTATAAACTGGGACCTAACGGGACGAAATATTCAGGATATGAAACATTGAATATGGCTGTGGACTTGATTTGGGAAGAAGCACGCAAACAAGACTTAGGTATTGACTTGAAACTGTTTAATGATGATCTTTCAATAATCTTCGATATCTTCAAAGAGCGCCGTGAAAATATCTTGTTAAAACGTGAAAACTCTATTCCGTCATTCTTAGGATATAATACATCTGCTCCTTATGGAAATATTGGTATTGTTGAAAATAAAGGTTTCGATGCTACAGTAGAATTCAATAAAAGATTTAATAAAGACTGGACGCTTGCTATTCGCGGTAATATTACCTATAATAAGGATAAATGGATTGAAGGTGAATTACCGGAACAACGCTATGATTGGATGAATCAATATGGACAGAATATTCTAGGAAAAAAAGGATATATCGCAGAAGGTTTGTTTACACAGGCTGAAATTGATGATATGGCACGTTGGGAGTCTTTGTCCCAGGCAAATAAAGCTACTACTCCGAAGCCGTTTGCTTCTCAGTTTGGTACGGTAAAAGCGGGTGATATCAAGTATAAAGACCTTAATAATGATGGTCAGATTGACGCTTATGATAAAACTTATATCTGCCGTGGTGATGTACCTACTATGGTATACGGTTTTGGCTTCACGCTGGGTTGGAAGAACCTTTCATTAGGTATGATGTTTCAGGGTACTCATGATGCAGAACGTATAATGAGCGGTAGCAGTATTCAACCGTTTAACGGCGGTGGCGGTTCCGGTAATCTGTATAGCAATATTGATGACCGCTGGACTGAAGATAACCCGAATCAGAATGCTTTTTACCCGCGTTTGTCCTATGGAGCTGAAACTTCCAGTAACATTAACAATTTCCAGCCGAGTACATGGTGGGTTCGTGATTTTAGTTTCCTGCGCTTAAAAACAATGCAGATCTCCTATAACTTACCGAAAGACTGGGTGAATAAAGTACGTTTGAAAAATGCGGCAGTCTATGTGATGGGAACAAACTTGTTTACTCTTAGCAAATTCAAATTATGGGATCCGGAGTTGAATACAGATAACGGTGCTTCTTATCCGAATACAACCTCTTATTCTGTAGGCGTTAATTTCACATTCTAAAAACCAATAACAATGAAAAAATATAACTATATACTATTGGGTATGTTATCACTCTTTTTTGTGACAACACTTACTTCCTGTTCAGATTATTTTGATCAAGTGCCCGATGACCGATTATCTTTGGAAGAAATTTTTAAGACCAGAGATGGAGCATTGAAATATCTTTCGAATGTTTATACCTTCTTGCCGGATGAGTTTAATCAGCGCCAGGTACATGAAACCAGCTTGTATCGTACACCGGGACCATGGACCGGAGCGAGTGATGAAACCGAATGGACTTCATCAGGCAATAAAGCCAAACTGATCAATAATAACTCTATTGATGCAACCGAAAACACAATGGTATTGTATCGTTGGAAAAGCTGGTATTCGGGTATTCATGAATCTGCTGTATTTACCAAATATGTAGATCAGGCTCCGCTTACGGCATCGGAAAGAGCACAATGGAAAGCTGAGGCTAAAGCTCTGCGTGCTATTTATTACTTCTATTTGGTTCGTACATATGGTCCTGTGCCTGTTTTGGAAGACGATTATGCTTTGGATACTCCCAGTAATGAATTGCAATTGTCTCGTAGCACTGTAGACAGATGTTTTGATTTTATTGTGTCCGAATTGAAAGAAGCACAGAATGCTGGTCTGCTGGAAGATGCTTCGTCAGATAAAACAACAGGTGTGGGACGTATAGACAAGGCTATAGCCCAGGCATTTATAATTGAAGCATTGACTTATCGTGCCAGCTGGTTGTTTAATGGAGAGTGCACTTATTATGCCGATATGGCAAATCCGGATGGAACGAGATTATTCCCCAGTCAACCGGATGCAGCCACTATCAAGGCTGACTGGCAGAAGGTAGTTACTGAATGTCAAAAATTCTTCGCTGATTATGGCAATCGTTTCCAATTGATGTATACAGATAAATCAGGAAAATCGGTAGCAGGCCCTGATGCTGAGGGATTCAATCCTTATGAGTCTTATCGCCGTGCTATCAGAACGTTATTCTCAGAAATGGGTAATAACAAAGAAATGATTTTTTATCGTATGGATAATGCAGCAGGTACTATGCAGTATGATCGTATGCCCAATAAGTCAGGTAATACAAATGATTACAGAGGTGGCAGCTTGTTGGGAGCTACACAAGAGATGGTTGATGCCTATTTTATGGCCAATGGTATGTCACCTGTTACAGGCTATGCAGCTGATGGTGTCACTCCGATTATCAATGAGGCTTCGGGCTATAAAGAGGACGGCACTTCTTCATCAGACTATAAATCGGCAGATGGTACTCTTTATGCACCGGCTGGAACACGCAATATGTATGTTAACCGCGAACCGCGTTTCTATGCTGATATCACTTTCAGTAATTCTAAATGGTTCTCAGGTACAGAAGGCGATTATACAGTTGACTTCACTTATAGTGGAAACTGTGGTAAGGCTCAGGGTAACAATGACTTTACCAGTACAGGCTATCTGGTACGTAAGAATATGGATTCGGGTGACCGTAATCAAAACTTGGTTTGTGTGTTGCTCCGCTTGACGAATATTTACTTTGATTATATCGAAGCATTAGCATATGTAGATCCAAGTCATGCAGATATTTGGAAATACATGAATCTGATCCGTGAACGTGCAGGTATTCCGGGATATGGTACTGCCAGTTTGCCGAAAGCAACCACTACCAGTGAAATCATGAAACTGATCCAGAAAGAGAAGCGCATTGAGTTAAGCTTTGAGAACTGTCGCTATTTTGATGTGCGTCGTTGGGGACTGACGAATGAGTTCTTTAACAAACCAGTGCATGGTATGAACGTGAACTATGATGGAAATGAGTTCTACAAACGTACAGAAATCACTTCCCGTAATTTTGATCGTCAATACTTCTTCCCGATTCCGCAGAGTGAAATTGATATTGATAAAAATCTGGTTCAAAATGAAGGCTTTTAATTAATTGATTAATAAATCGCAATATATGATGAAACAATATATATTTTCTGCATTATGCTTAGTCTCAGGTGCGTTTTGTTTGTCGTCTTGTAATGATGATAAAGAAGCTAGACCTTATACTCCGGATTACGAGATTGTGCCTGAATATACAAACGCAGATACATGGAAAGCTTATGAGGCATTTAATGAACATCTGTTAGATCAGAATAAGTTTATATATAAAAGTAGCACTGCTGACAAGGCAGCTGTAGACCGTTGGAATGGTGCTGCCGCAATTTGGTGTCAGCCGACTTACTGGGATATGGCAATGAATGCTTATAAGCGTGCAAAGGCTGAGGGTGATACTCAGAAAGAACAAAAATTTAAACAGCTTTGTGATGATCTGTTTGCCGGCAATAAAGCTCATTATGCGAATTTTGATTTTGATGATAATAACGAGAATACCGGCTGGTTTATTTATGATGACATTATGTGGTGGACAGTTACATTGGCACGTGCCTATGAGCTATTCGGAGTTGAGGAATATCTGAGCCTTTCTGAAGAAAGCTTTGGCCGTGTATGGTATGGCTCAGAGAAGGTAGGTGATACCGGTTCTTATGCAGACCCTGAAAAAGGGCTGGGAGGTGGAATGTTCTGGCAATGGCAACCGATTCATAATCCCAAACCGAACAGACCGGGTGATGGAAAGATGGCTTGCATCAATTTCCCTACAG
>OGMU01000756.1_pt1 | contig 12110 bp, 8 predicted proteins | sample 1573331 | NCBI WGS metagenome assembly OGMU01 (sample SAMEA2581990, study PRJEB24529) | metagenome | biome: Human gut stool | place: China | collected 2011
GAGATTTCCCTTGATGTAGGTTTCTCTGGATGCCTTGTCGCCGGCTTTTATCTTTTTGAAAAGTTCTTCCTTTTCTTCTTCTTTCAGTATTGGCAGCTGGGCCGTATTTACCCCGCAGATTTCGACTTTGTATGTTGACATGGGATGCCTCCGTTATAATTGGATTTATAATAAAGGATTCCCATGTGCTGTTTTTTTATTCATTTTCCCACGGTTGTTCCGGATATGGAAAAAGTGGGACTTAAGTCCCACTTTTCCTCCGATTTACCAGTCCCACTTATCGCAGAGCGAATTGATCTGATCCGCAAACTTTCCAAGATCTTTATTCGCCATGCCCTGACATTTTTTAATAACCGCAATGAGACGTTCTCCTGCAATCATCAGGCGGTCAAACGCGCCGGATTTTGCACGGTAAACACCCTGTGTCTTTTTCTCCACAAGCTGTCTGCTGCCCTGTGCGATCTGCTCTCCGGTAAGCAGATCATATGCATCCCCACTGTAGGGAGCTAAAGCATCAAATCCCACATCGTTTTTGACATGTTCCGCAAACTCTACCGCGGTGGTTTCCTCGCCATGTACAATAAACACTTTCTTCGGCGGCTTCTTAAAGTTTGCAATCCATGCGGTCAGATGATCCCGGTCCGCATGACCACTGATACCCGGAAGGTTTACAATGCTTGCTCTGACCTCAATTTCCTCTCCGAAAAGCTTTACCTTTTTTACTCCGTTTAACAGAGAATAGCCCAGCGTTCCCGGCACCTGATAGCCGACAAACAGAATCGTAGAATCCGTCCGCCACAGGTTGTGTTTCAAATGGTGCCGGATACGGCCGGCTTCGCACATGCCGGAAGCCGAGATAATCACTTTGGATTTCTGGTTGAAATTGATCATCTTGGATTCTTCACTGGAAACTGCCACTTTCAGTCCCGGAAACTGGATCGGGTTGATGCCCGACTGTACCAGCTGTCTTGCTTCCTCATCAAAGCACTCTTCCACACTCTTATGGAAAATATTTGTTGCCTCCACGGCAAGCGGACTGTCGATATATACTTCAAATCCCGGATACTCCGGCAGCAGCCCCTCGGTTTTGATCCGGCGCATATAGTAAAGCATTTCCTGCGTCCTGCCGACAGAAAATGCCGGAATGACCAGATTTCCACCTTTGGTAAACGTGGAATTCATCACCTTTGCCAGTTCTGCCGCATAATCCGGCGGTGTATTGTGATTGCGGTTTCCATAAGTGGATTCCATGATCACATAGTCCGCTTCCTCAAGATATTCCGGATCACGGATCAATGGACGGTTGCAGTTTCCAATATCCCCGGAAAAGACAAGTTTTCTTGTCTCGCCATCCTCAGTCACCCATATTTCAATAGAGGAGGAGCCAAGCAGATGCCCCGCATCGACAAACCTTATGGTCAGTCCCTCGCAGATCTGCACCGTTTCATGGTATGTACATGGAACGAAATGCTCTAAAACCCCCTGCGCATCCTCCATGTTATACATCGGTGTCACTTCCGGCCTTCCTGCACGCCGCGCCTTGCGGTTTTTCCATTCTGCCTCAAATTCCTGAATATGTGCCGAATCCTTCAGCATGATATTACACAGTTCACAGGTTGCCGTTGTTGCAAAAATCTTTCCCCGGAACCCGTGATTATACAAAAGTGGGAGAAGTCCGGAATGATCAATATGGGCATGCGTCACAAACACATAATCAATCGTTGCCGGGTTAACCGGTATCTCCTGATTCACATACAGATCCGCCCCCTGTTCCATACCACAGTCCACCAGAAAATGAGTCTCCCCAAATGCCACATAATGGCAGCTTCCCGTCACCTCACGGTCTGCCCCTAAAAATTCAATCTTCATAAAAACCACGCCCTTTCATCCTGCTGTCATTGTTATTTTGCATATAAATTTTACTATTTCAGAGCAAATTTTATGTAATTAGTATAGCATACTTACACATTATTTTGAATTGATTTTTTCAGCCGCACCATAATTTTTTTCTCCAGTCTCGAAATATAGGATTGCGAAATTCCAAGCAGGTCTGCCACTTCTTTCTGGGTCATTTCCTCTCCGTCTGCACTTGTAAGGCCATAGCGCAGACAGATAATTTCTTTTTCCCGCGGAGTCAGCGTATTAACCGCAGTGCGGAGAAGCATGATCTCCGCCTCATTCTCCATATCCCGGTAAATGATATCTTCATCGGTTCCAAGAATATCCGAAAGAAGAAGTTCGTTTCCATCCCAGTCCACATTCAACGGCTCATCAATCGATACCTCCAGCTTCACTTTATTATTTCTGCGCAGATACATAAGAATCTCATTTTCGATACACCGGGACGCATAAGTCGCCAGTTTGATCTTCTTTTCCGGATTAAATGTATTGATTCCCTTGATCAGCCCAATCGTTCCGATGGAGATCAGATCCTCCACACAGATTCCGGTATTTTCAAATTTCCGTGCCAGATATACCACCAGACGCAGATTGTGTTCGATCAGCTGCTTTCTTGCGTCTTCGCGCGTCATGGGTTCACTGTCCCCATGCAGCCCGCTTAAAGCGATAAGACAGCGGTTCTCCTGCTCCCTCTCCAAAGGTGGCGGCAGTACATCTGCCCCTCCTATGTAAAAAACCTCATCATCCGTAAAAAACAGGCGGATTCTCTTCCACACCAGTTCAAACAGTGAAAACATTACGTTTCTCCTTTCTCAGTTTTTTTGTCATTTGGGATGGATCTTTTGTGCAGCCACAGTGGTCTGCCACCGATGCATGCAGAATCAGCTGATACGGTTTATTGCACAGCACCCCATTTTCCGCGCAGCCAACCCATACCTGTTTCCAGTCACAGAATTTTGCCGGCTCCGTCTCCACTTTCATCCCATCCATGCAGTACACCTGCAATTTTCCATGCGGATTTCCGAGTGCACGGTATGGAATCTCCTTTTGTACCGTTTTTTCATCGACAAGCTTCTGCAGCAGGGCTGCATCTGCAATATGTACCGGATTCCCACTTAATGGCATGGTTAAAAGATTGCCGGAATCCAGCAGTCCGATACATGGAACCGACACCGTTTTGTTATACAGAACCACAGACATCTGTCGCTTTTGCCTCTGCACCGACACCACAAGATTTTTGACAAGTACGTAAGTGATTCCGGCCGTTGCCAGTGCGGTATACAGATACAGATTTTCCAGTCCCGTCAGATTGTAAACTGCAGTTGCCACTCCGTTTAACAATACAATGGACAACCAGCTGCTTAAAATCCTCACCATCCTCTGTTTTTTATTTTCCCTGCCAAACGCAAGAAAAACCATAAGCGGCACGATGCCGATGGCAGTACACAGAACGGAAATTGCATAAGGCAGCACCATCAGTCCAAACGCTTCAAGTCCCGTGCCGGAAACCGCCGCAGCCAACATGCGCAGATTCCGGTGACAGACTGCACTTTTGCAAAATACACAGGTAAGGGATAATACAAGAAAATTCATCAGAAAGTTTTGTTTCAGAAAGATATCAATATAGAATACATATATAAAAAATCACCTCCTGTCTCTGCTCCTATTATAAGAAAAATATTCCTCATAATTTGGCAAAAACAAGAGGTTGTTATTTGGAAATTATCGACATATTGTGCGATTTTATCTTCTAGGGTTCTTCAGGAAATCCGGAATATTAATTTCTACCGGCTTTACATTACTCTCTACCGGCTTCGGACGCTGAATCCCGGAATAGTTTGAAGCGGAAGGAGCCGGTGCCTGTGGCTGCGGCTGATTGACTGGTCTGCTTCCCACACCGGTACCTGTATTGACATAATTGCTGTTATTGACCCCCGGAAAACTATTGTTTCCAGAAGCAGCTGCACGGCTGACAATTCCAACGGAACCTGTCGGACGGACATTGTTTGTATTCGGATATACCATACGGCCACCGATTCCACCCGCCTGCTGCTGTGGCTTCATCTTCATGGATGGATTCTCCAGTCCGGTTGCAATTACAGTGATCGTAGCTTCATCTGTCATGGTCTCATCATACTTTGCACCAAAGATGATATTTGCATCTTCTCCTGCCAGATCCTGTACATAGCTTGCTGCATCATTTGCATCCATCAGGGAAATATCACCGGAAATATTGATGATTACATGGCTTGCACCATTGATGGTTGTCTCAAGAAGCGGAGATGCAACGGCAAGTTTCACTGCCTCGATTGCTTTCTCATCGCCCTTGGCATTACCGATACCGATATGTGCCATACCCTTGTCCTTCATAACAGTCTGCACATCGGCAAAATCCAGATTGATAAGTGCCGGCAGATTGATCAGATCTGTGATTCCCTGTACTGCCTGCTGTAATACTTCGTCTGCTTTCTTTAATGCATCCGGCATGGAAGTACGTCTGTCAACGATCTCTAAAAGTTTATCATTTGGAATAACGATCAGGGTATCTACGCTCTCTTTGAGTTTTTCAATACCGGATACGGCATTGATCATACGTTTCTTTGCCTCAAACTTAAATGGCTTTGTCACAACTCCAACGGTCAGGATTCCCTGCTCCTTGGCAATCTTTGCAACGACCGGTGCTGCACCGGTACCGGTACCGCCACCCATACCACAGGTAACGAATACCATATCTGCACCCTTGACTGCAGCGGATAATTCTTCTGCACTTTCCTCTGCTGCTTTCTCGCCGATCTCCGGCTGTGCTCCTGCACCAAGTCCTTTTGTAAGCTTTTCTCCGATCTGTATCAACGTAGGAGCCTTGCAAAGCTGCAACGCCTGCTTATCTGTATTTACTCCGATAAATTCGACTCCACCTATATTCTCATCAATCATGCGGTTCACAGCGTTATTACCAGCACCACCTACACCAATCACGATAATTTTGGCACTCGTATCTGTCTCTGTTGTCCGAATCTCCAGCATGGTTCTTCCTCCTCTTTCCTATAGCCCTGCGGCACCGTGAAACATAAAAATGTTTCATACGTACTCATATAGACTATAATATAATTTTTCATACAAATAATCAACCGAAAATTATGATTTTTTATTATCTTTTTTCGAACTTTCCGTTTTGTCAAACACAATATTTGTCGTTTCTTCTGTCCAGTTTTCTAAATGTAGTGTTCCTTCCATTCCCTGCAGCTGCGGCTTGATTTTTGCCAGCCGCTCCACTTTCTGGGTCAGAAATTCCAGGGAACCCATGGAAACTTTAACCGTCCCGTATGTCAGAACCGGCTCATTTTCCACACCATAGGTAATGGAATCCGGGATCAGATCATTCCGTTTTAAAGCCTGTGTCAGCGTCAGAAGCTGCTTTAGCCGCTTCGAGCCGATCGGCAGCTTTTCACTACTTTTTTACAGTCAATCCCAAGGATCTGCGGTGTATCCTCAATCACACGGTCAGACAATTCTGTCACAATCCCGTCTTTGTCGAAATAGACATTCTTATTGATCGAGGAGAGATACAGATATCCCATGATTCCTTTCTCATACACTTTGATATGCAGAGTCTGCGGATCTTTCAGGCTGATCTCCATCGTGTCCACAAACGGAACTTCACTGGTATTGACAAATTTATATTTCAGGAATACATACAGGGAATTCCAGGAATACTCATCGTTTAATACTGCTTTTTCAATCACTTTGGCATCGTAGAGTTTGTTTCCCTCCACCTCCACATTTTTTACTTTAAAAACGGTAAAAATGATCAGGACTGCCAGCGCAAGCACAATCAGGATTCCCAGTATCACCTGCAGAATGTTTTTTCTTTTTTTCTTTTTTCTTCGTTCTTCTTTAATCATGACAAACCTACTCGATCGTATCCAGACGGATGCCCTTCGACACGCTCAGCGCAAGCCCCATCTCTGCCATAAGGAATACAAGCGAGGTACCTCCGTAACTGATAAACGGCAGAATGACACCGGTATTCGGAATCGTATTGGTAACAACCGCAATATTTAAAACTACCTGAATCGCAATATGTGACATAATGCCCGTCACCAGAAGTGCCCCGTACAGATCCTTTGCATTATTGGCAATGACCATCATCCGCCAGAGCATCAGGACAAACAGAAGAATGACACAGACAGCTCCGAAAAGACCGAGTTCCTCACAGATAATGGAAAAAATCATATCATTCTGTGCCTCCGGCACATTGCCCAGCTTCTGCAGGCTCTGTCCGAGTCCTTTTCCAAACAGCTTGCCGGATCCGATTGCATAGAGTGCCTGCATGGTCTGATATCCCTTATCTCCCGCTGTCTCCGGATGTTTCCATGCCTCCACACGGTCACTCCGGTAAGACGCGATATTGATAAATGCGAAAATAAACAGCACCCCCAGCACGGCAACCACAAAAAACTCTTTGTACTTCGGACTTGCCACAAACAGCATACAGACAGCAATCCCAAGAATGATAATCGCCGTACTCAGGTTGTTTACCGCGACAAACAAAACAAGCGGCACCAGACGGATTCCTACTTTTGCCATGCTTGAAACCTTATCCAGCTGCTTGGGAATACGCTCGATCAGCATCGCCAGATAAATAATGATGGCAATCTTTGCAAGCTCCGATGGCTGAAAGCCGATCGGTCCGACCTGAATCCAGCGGGACTGTCCGTGGGAGCTTCGCGTCAGCCCCGGTACCTTTGCCAGAACGACAAGGCAAAACCCCAGGGCTCCCCAGTATGCCAGCCTTCCGAATTTTCTCCACACATGATAATCCTTCTTTGCAAAATAGAACATAAAAACAAGACCGATTGCGATATTTCGCGCCTGCAGTTTCAGATAATGTGCACTGTCCCCATATTTATTTGCTGATGTATACGAACTGGAACTGTAAAGCATCACCAGTCCAAAACACAATAGGAAAATAATGATAAACAACAGATTATAGTCAAAATATGTTGTTTTCTTTTCCCCACGTCTCCGTTTCGGCACGACTCACTACTCCTCTAATCCACGAACGATTTCTTTGAATATCCGGCCACGCTCCTCATAGTTCGGGAACATGCCCCAGCTGGCACATGCCGGTGAAAGCAGAACCGCATCCCCGGATACTGCATGGTCATAGCAGTAACGGATCGCTTCCTCAAAGGTCTCACAGCGCACGGTATCCATAAACCCATGCTTATGCGCACACACTTCAATCTTTTCTGCTGTCTGTCCGATCAGCACCAGTTTTTTTACTTTTCCGTCAAATGCATCAATCCACTCATCGTATGTGGACTGCTTATCATAACCGCCTCCGATCAGAAGCGTTGGACGGTTCATCGCACGGATTCCCTGAATGGCGGCATCCGGGTTGGTTCCCTTGGAATCGTTGTAAAAACGGACCCCTCTTTTTTCGGTCACATACTCGATCCGGTGTTCTACTGCCTGGAAACGCTTCAGCATCTCCACGATTTTCTCCATCGGCACTCCGAAATTCACACTCATGGCAGTTGCGGCCATGACATTTTCATAGTTATGTCGTCCCAGCAGATTCAGATCATTGACATTGATCACCTTCTCGGTGCTTCCGTCATGCGCATAAAAGATTTCCTCTCCGTCGAGATAAAATCCTTTAGCAAGTTTTCTTGCACTGCTGAACCAGACCACATGCACCGGTGCGCTCTCTCCGAATGCCCGAAGCACCTCATCCTCATAATTGAGTACACAGACCTCATCGTTTGTCTGGTTGGTGGTAATCGCCTCTTTGGTCCGGATATAACACTCCATCGTATGATGGCGGTTCAGATGATCCGGCGTAATATTTAAGATTGCGGATATTTGTGGATGGAACTCATGAATGGTTTCCAGCTGGAAACTGCTGATCTCTGCGACGGTTACGGTTTCATCCGTCATTGTGGCAGCCTCGGAAGTATACGGAATTCCGATATTTCCAACCACGCGCACATCCTTGAAATAATTTTTCATGATTTCTCCGGTCAATGCTGTCGTAGTGGTCTTTCCGTTTGTTCCGGTGATTGCAATCAGTCTGCCTTTTGCGAAGGAATATGCAAGTTCAATCTCGCCCCAGATGCAGACGTTCTGTGCACGCATCCGCTCTACGACCGGCAGATCCGTCGGGACACCCGGACTTAAGACTGCTACATCAAATGCGCGCAGCTGCTCATCCGTCAACTCCCCCAAAAGCACCGGCATTCCTTTCAGTTTCGGTGCCTTTTCATATAACTTTTCTACATCCAGATCTTTGTTTCCATCATAGAGAACAGTTTCAATTTTTTTATCCAATAACAGTTCTGACGCAGCAATGCCGCTCTTTCCGGCTCCCACAACCAGAACCTTTTTTCCTTCAAGTTTCATTACGATCAACCTCCATCTTTGCGTATAATTACGATTATAAGGTATTTACTGCTCCAATTCAAGGTAAGGCAGTATGTTTTCGAAAATTTCCTTTGCCACAGGAGCCGCAATGGTACCGCCATAATAAATGCCGGAAGGGTTCCTTATGATCACAAGTACCAGAACTTTCGGATCATCCGCCGGTGCAAACCCCAGAAACGAGGAGATGTACTTATGTGCGGAACGGGGCAGGGTCTGTGAAGTGGCTGTTTTTCCGCCAATCTCATACCCCTCAATATATGCTTTGTTTCCGCCTCCCTCGGATACCACTTTTTCCAGCAAAAACCGCATTTTTTTCGACGTTTCCTCCCTGCAGATTCCCTCCTGCACCGGAAAATCAAACGTTTTTATTACTTTTTTGTCTCCATTCTCCACCTGCATTCCGACGTGCGGTGTCACGCGGTTTCCTCCATTAATAATAGAAGAAACGGTGGTTGCCAGCTGGATCGGTGTGATCTGAAATGACTGTCCGAATGAGATGGTTGCCAGTTCCACAAGCCCGATCTTTTCCCGCTTGTGCATGATGGTCGAAGCCTCTCCCGGCAGGTCAATCCCCGTTTTATGTAACAGACCGAACTGCTCAAAATAGTCATAAAAGTGATCGGCACCGATCCGAAGTCCCACATTGATAAACACGGGATTGCAGGAATTTTCGATTCCTTCCACAAAGCTTTCCGCTCCATGCCCGGTCGTTTTGTGACAGCGGATTCTGCGGTCCTCCACCACAATGTATCCCGGACAGTGAAACCGGTCTTCCAAAGAAACCACGCCTTCTTCCAGTGCTGCTGCCGCGGTAATCACCTTAAATGTTGATCCGGGCTCATAGGTATCATTGATGCATTGGTTTCGCCACATCCGGTTACAGTATTCCTGCTCCTTTTTGGTACCCTCATACTCCTTATACTTCTCAATCAGCTGAAACGGCTCATTCAGATGAAATTCCGGATAATCCACCATTGCCATGACGGCTCCGTCGGAAGGATTCATCACAATAATACTGACAGAATCCGCTTCTTTCTGAATATATGCTTTATTTGCCGCCTGCATGGCAAACATCTGAATATTTGCATCCAATGATGTGCGCAGATTATTTCCGGCAACAGGTTCTTTGCGTTCCTCTCCGATATTGTCAACTTCCACACCACGGGCATCCGTTGTCGTCAGAATCAGACCATCGGTTCCCTCCAGATATTTGTCGTACACACTTTCCAGTCCGATAATTCCCTGGTTATCCCCGCCGGTAAACCCCAGCACTTTTGAGGCAAGCGTATCGTATGGATAATTCCGTTTATAATCCTCATCCACTTTCACCCCTGCATAGCCATAGGCCAGAATCCGGTTTCCGGTTTCCTTATCGACATTACTTTTGATCTTCTCGAGAGACGAATATTTTTCTACCCGCTTACGGATCTTTTCTTCCGGAATTCCAAGCTCCTTTACGAGCATGGCAATGACCGCTTCCGGTTCCTTTATCTGGTTATGTATGACAGAAATGGTGCAGACTGATTTGTTATCTGCCAGTACTACACCATTTCGATCCAGAATTTTGCCTCTGGCGGCTTTTATTTTTCTTTCTCTCTGCTGCAGATCTTTTGCCTGCGTCTCATAATATTTTCCCTCAAAAAGCATAAGATAGACCAGACGCCCGCACAAAACCATCGACATCAGAACAACAGAAAAGAATATGATACATATTTTTCTGCGGTGATAGGTTTTATTCCACTCCATGAAAAGCACCACGATCCTTTTCTTAAAGCATATGCACTGCAGAGCCTTTCTAAGAACTCTCTGTCTTTAGTTCTTCTTTTTCTTTTCATTTCTGGACTTGGTTCCGTTATGCTTTCCGGTATACTGTGAGCTGTCTTTTGACCCGGTAACATCATAGCCCTTGTTTACACCGGTCTTCTTTTCATCCGGATAAATATTCATATACGGAAGAACTTCTTCTAAGATCTCACGCGCAATGTTCTGCGCAAACACGCTGTGCGGCTGGTCTGCCACATTTGGTTCATTCACAACCACATAGATCAGTACCTGCGGATTGTCGTATGGGGCAAATCCCATAAATGAAACAAGATATTTTCCGTTTCCACGCGGAAACTTCTGTGCGGTTCCTGTTTTACCGCCCATAGAATATCCATCCACTTTTGCCGTATTTCCCGTACCTTCCTTTACGACACTCTGCAGATAATCCCGGATTTTATCGCTGGTACTCTGGGAAATGGTCTGTTTCACAGCTTTCGGTTCCACCGTGGAAATCGTATTTCCTGTCGAATCCGTGATTTTGGTTACCAGATGCGGCTGATAATAAGTTCCACCATTGATCAGTGACGCAAATCCACTCACCATCTGGACCATCGTACAGTTATAGTTCTGTCCGAATGCATTGGTTGCCAGATCGATCGGTTTCATATCTTCCACCTGATACATCAAAGATGCGGTATTTGCCTCTCCCGGCAGATCAATTCCCGTTTTCTGTCCAAATCCATAGATGGACTGGTACTCTGTAAAATGATTCTTTCCGATTTTGTATGACATCTGCATGATGGCATCATTACAGGAATCCATAAGTGTCTTCCGGACGGTTTCTATTCCATGTCCGTAGCGCGCCACGCAGCGCACCTTCTGTCCATTAAAATCCTCGTACCCATCACAGTCAAATGTCATTTTATCTTTGATTGTTCCGGTTTCAAGTCCACACGCAACCGTAAAAGGTTTCTGTACAGATCCCGGCTCATACGTTGAGGATACACAAAAATTCTGCCATATCTCATTGAGCGCATCCATTTTGTCATCCTCAGACATGCGCTTGATCTGTTTTTTGGTGTACCATTTTCCCAGATCCCTCGGGTTATTCAGATCCACATTCGGATAATCTGCCATGGCAAGGATTTCTCCGTTGTTTGGATTCATGACAATCGCTGCCGTATTGATACTTCCGGTTCCTTTATAATAGTTGTCCCGGTATTTTTCATTCCAGTCTTTGATTTTTTCTTCAACGATGGACTGGATATTTGCGTCGATGGATGTCACCAGCGTATCCCCGTCCTGTGCATCAATAACGGTCTTTTCAAAATCACTGTCCGAGTCCAGATAACCGTACTCCCGCCCATTGATTCCGTTTAATGTACTGTTGTAATAATTCTCCAGTCCGGTTGTGCCGACATTCCCGGAAGAAGTAAAACCAATCACGGAAGAGGCTAAAGATCCAAACGGATAATTTCTCTGATATTCTTTTTCAAACCAGACGCCCTTGATATCCGGGTTCACTTTGTTTCCCTTTTTGTCTATGGCATCCTGCAGTTCCACAAAAGGCTGTACTTCGTCATATGGTACTTTCTTGGCAAGTACAATATAGCGTTTATCCTTTTTCTCTTTTATAATTCTGCGGATCTCCGTTTCATCCAATTCCGGGAAACATTTCACCAGTGCTTCCACGGTCGGATCAACATACTCTTCTTTGTCATTGACAACGGTACAGTCTAAAATCACATTATAGACTGCCACACTGGTAGCAAGAACCGTACCGGAACGGTCGATGATTTCTCCCCTCTGGTACGGAATCGTTTTACTGTCATAGGACTGCATGGAAAGTACTTTTTTCTGATAGGTTTCCCCTTTCGTGTGTTCAATATAAGTCAATCTGCCGACCAGTCCACACAAAACAGCCAGAATAAGGGAAAACAAAACCATCAGTTTTGTCCGCATCTTCCGGTTAAATTTCTGTGAAAATTGAGGTGTCATAAATGGTAAAAGGATTGTATACA
>OGMU01000764.1_pt1 | contig 12029 bp, 8 predicted proteins | sample 1573331 | NCBI WGS metagenome assembly OGMU01 (sample SAMEA2581990, study PRJEB24529) | metagenome | biome: Human gut stool | place: China | collected 2011
CATATCAAAAGAAAAGGTCGTTGCCGGAAATTTATCAAACCGTTCTTCATTTACTGTAACTTCTGTTGCCTGAATAGCAAACTTCAGTTTCTGACCTTCATAAGCATAACTGCCTTTCTCGTCAGCTTTGATTGTCACTTTTACGGTGAGTTTAGGAGTTTCTTCTTCCCCTTCAGTTTTTCTTATGGGTTGTGGTTCCATTGCGATTTCCAATACCAAGGGTTCAGGTGACATTTGAAGTAAGATGTTGTCTTTATTATCATTGAAAGCTGCCTGATAAGGGATTTTGTATTCTACATCTCCTACCGCTTTGATGATGGCTTCGGCTGCGTCCGGATCTTCGATAATGCTTTTGATCAGATCCTCTACCGGGAATTTGCTGATTAATATATGATTATCTTTTAATTCGGCATTTACGGTGACTCCGTCTTCAGCTTCATTCTCTGCATTTTCCAAAGGAGCGATAGAGGTTGTCTGCATTTTGCCGGAATAGGTGCCTTCTACATCTTTGAGAGAATATACCGGAATATTTTCATCATCATCACTACTACAAGAGGTAAAGATACTGGTCATCCCCAATGCCATTACCAATAAAACAAAACGACTTAAGCAACATACTTTTTTCATTTTAGTTAAAGTTTTCATACTTGTTAAACAAATTAGGTTATTAATTCTCAAAATTAAGGTGTACGTACATAGAGTAAATACCGGAAATGACGAAATACTGCATCATGGAAATAAAAAAGTACTCCAGTCACTTTCTCCGTGAAGACCGTGCTGGAGTACATTCGGACATGCTTTTAGTTGTCCGTTCTATTCCGACTATTTTTTCTTGATCGATTCTTTAGGTGTAATTCCGAAGTATTCTTTATACCTGTTGCGGAAGTTTTTTACATCCTTCAATCCGATCATTTCCGGTATGGTTCCGACAGGGTATTTCCCGCTTTCTAACAACTCGTGTGCCTTTTCCATTCGAACCGCTTCAATAAAGACGGTCGGGGCCTCGCCGGTCACTGACTTCCACTTATTGTAGAATTTCGTTCTGCTCATTTTCAAATGTGAGGCAATCGCATCGATAGTCAAATCCTCTTTCTCTATGCGTTCAAGAATATACTCTTTTACTTCATTGATCAATAGGCTTTTGCTTCCTTCAGTAGCTTCCTTGATCATTTCGGTTGGTTGTACTTGCAGAAAATGTTCTCCGAATACTTTGTGCAGGAATGCTTTTCTAAGAAGGCGGCTGTTCCTGATAAGAACAGCAATCTCTATCTTTAAATCCTCCACATGAAAAGGAGTATGCATGAATGTGTCTGCTAATGACGCTTCCCTTTTACTGCGTTGGTCGGCATCTATATGCGATCCGTAAAGGATGACCGGTATAATAGATGTTTCTTTAGACGTCTTCAGCCTTGAAGAAAGTTCATCACCGCCCATTCCGTTGAGCACTGTATCGCATATTACCAGATCCGGATGTTCATTTTTGATATATCCCAATGCGTCCGCTCCGTTTTCAAAGCCTCTGACTATGTATTCCTCTGACAAACAGGTTTCCAGATAGGATCTGAACTCTTCGTTACTGTCGACCATAATCACGACAGGTCTGGATGAATTTCTTTTCTGTGAACTTTTATGGAATAAGGCATCGATCTTTTCTTCTTCTATATTCTTCTCTATATGAACCAAACTGCGTTCGGATACATTTTCATAAGAGGGTTTTACAGGAAAACGCAATGTGATCGTATGACATGAATTATTGATTAATATTTCTCCATTGCATATTTCTGTCAGTTTTTTGCATAAAGCACTTTTTGCAAAGTAATATTTAGGTTCTGTTTTTTGTTTAATAAGATGTTTACCGGAGCATTTATAGCATTTCATTAGGTTTTCATTTCCCGTATAACTCGCTTTTATTATCCAATATTTGTTGCATAAAGATGCGTGTATAATAACTTTTTTTGAATATTCTGTATGATCTATTATATTCTTTATGAATTTCTCTATTACGGGAGATATTTTACTTTGATCTATCCACACGCTTGCATATTTGAATTCTGTTTGGATTTCTAATTTAATATGTCTGTTTGCTGCATGATCTTTCAGAGAAGATATTTTATTTTTAAGGAAATTTCCTAATTCATGTTCCGTAATATTCATTTTTAGGGAATGAGCGGCTATTTGCTTCAGGTCCATTAATCTGGTTAAATGATCATTAAGGCAATCTATATTGCGAATCGCCAGTGACAGCTCCTTTTTGATATTGTCTGGGCAATTCTTGTTATAGGTTGACTTCAAAGGCGTATGAAGCAATGTGATTGGGGTGCGAATGTTTCGGAAGGAATCCATGAAGTACTGATTTTCTTCTTTTAAGAAAGCAATTTCTTTCCGCATGGCAAAAGAATGAGACAAGAACCAATACAATAAAAGTATTCCTGCTGTTGAAAATAAAATTGGAAATAATTCACTTTGGGTGGTTGTAACTGCGATAATAGAAGTGTATAATGACGTTATAATTAAATATTTCATATTAATCTGTTTTTTTAGTAACGTCACTTGGTGAAATTGATCTATTCCTCTTGTTCGGGTTTGAAGCAAGGAAAAATGCACAGTATTATGGTCTCATGATTGTATATCAATAAGTTCAAATAACATGATCTCAAAATTATTTGTTCTTTGAAGGCTGATATCGGGAATGCGTAGTATATATGTAGAGTTTTAATTCTAATGTTTGAACCCTTTTGAAAGGAATAGGGCAAATCTCCTCCAAGTAACAATAATTAATTTGATTATTTTTTATTAAACATAAATGTTAAATATATTGTAAGTAATGCGGGCTGCTCAGGAGGTGCCCGTGCTTTTGGTTGGGTACTTTTGGAATAACTTCCATTTAGTACCAATTCAGATTCTCTCATTTTTGGGTTTTTGGATAATATATACGTATTTTTTTATAATATAATATTGCTTGTTCTTATGAGGTAAATATACGCCATAGTTATAAAAAATTGATATAATATCTGATTAAAAATAGAGACTTGTTACTTTTTGTATGATGTTTGCGATAAAATGTATTGAAAACTTGTATATTTTTAATACAATGTTATATTTATTGTTCGTAGAAAATAATAATGCTTGCTTATTTAAGGTTCTGCTTATTATTAATTTATGTTTAATAAAATCATAATTAGATCAAAACAGTCATGGAATTCTTTGTTTTTATTCCTGGTTTGGGAGATTGATACGTAGATTTATAGTATGGTTCTATGAAGTATGCTTAATAAATTGGTATAATGCTATATATCTTTTCTTATATTTATCAGGTTGGTTTAAAGCATTCTACCATATGAATTAATGAATTCTTGCCAGCTATTAGCCGCTTGTTGCTTATGTTTTATTCTGTTGCACTTGCGTAGCTACAGGGATGCATAACTGTAGCAGACTTGTTGCACAAGTCTGCCTGTCTGATTACTCGACTGTAACTTTATTGTTTCTTTATGATTGGATAGGGGGGGAGTGAAAAAAGTGCAGTTTTCTTCTATGAAAAAGTGAAAAGTATATAGATGATTTTTGTAAACTTGTAGGAAAAAGAACTGTTTTGTGGGCTTAAAGTGTTGATTAGTAATGCTGTGACATTTTTGCTTTTCCCCTTATAATAATTAGATTAGATACAAAAATGTCACAGCATTCATCTGATTATCCTCGGTTGCTACTTCTCTTCTTTTTTTGCCCGTAACTTTCCCGCCAGTTAATTATATGAGCGTTGGAAGAGTGAGTAGCTTCCGAAGGATATATTATCTAATAAATGTTGTATGAGTAATTCTTCACATGTTTCCTTTACTAAAAAGGAACATGTGAAAAAATACATTACTCTCTCACTTTAAACTACTTCCCCCTCTTTTGTTGAAAGAGGGAGAAGTTATTTTAATACTTCATCAAGTGTGATGCTTTAAAACTTTTGGTTAATAATTCTTTGGATAAGAATTACCGTCATAAGTACAAGTAGACTTGAAAGCTCCTTTTGCAACACCATTCAATACGCTTACGATATTGTTGGCTCTAAGGTCATAGTAACCGATAGCACCATAACCTTTACTTGCAACTTGTCCTGAATAAAGTTGAGCACTAGCAGCAGACGGAGCACTATTCAGATTAATGGTATAAGGTGCAAATTTACTATTCGGCATACCAAAACCTGTACTCCACGATGGGGAGTTGAAGAATGCGTAAATGCCATAATCAATATAGCTATTAACTCCTGTAAGCTCACTTGTGTAGCCATAATTGAATACAGTAATCGTCTTACCTGGCATTTTGTTATGGAGCGCAGTAATCAAATTAGAGAAAGAACCTGTACTTCCAGATGGATAACCATTTCTACCGTATTCAGCCCATTCGTCGTCAAAGTCTACACCATCTAATCCATATTGACTAACAGCATTGGCAACGGCGGTAGCAAACTGTTCAGTCTGAGCTGAATTCATGTTTGCGAATCCGAGTCCTGTATGGTCACCTAATAGACCGAGTAAAACTTTGATACCTTTGTCTTGAAGAGGCTTAATCAGAGTGTCTTTGTGGTCCAAAATGTACTGTACATTTGGATTGTTATATAAAGTAGCGTCTGAGCCTACACCTCTTATGTTGGCAGCGAACAGAATTACATAATCGAAAAATGGAGCATCATCCATAATATATGACCCTGCATTAAGAGGATTGATATCATTTACTTCAATATAAACGATGTTTTTAATACCTGTGGCCGAACGGGTGACTACTTCAGATTGATTATTATCTGATTGGTTTACTGGCATTTCTTCTTGTGAGCATGCGCAAAATGCAAATATAGCGATAGATGACGCTAAAATTTTATACAAGTTTTTCATAATGTAAATTTTAAAATTGATTTAATGATTTTTCTTTTCTTATAATCAATGCGGAAGACATGTCTTTGGCATTGATAGGATACGTGTTTGGTGGAAGTTCCTCCTTCATAGTCTGATTTTTATGCGTAAATATTCTGCATCTCCTTTCTCAGTTTGTCCATATTCACAGATGCTTTATAAATATGAATGTTATATCTTAATAATCTTTAGGCATGAGAAGATCATGAATGTTGAGGTATTGATTATTTGGAGAGTTAATACCTGTTACAAAATATTCTTTTTCCATATCACATAAGTTACAGATAGCACCATAAGCCATATAAGTCGGTGCATAAGATTCCGTTCCTGCACTAACATAGTCTACTCTATTTACTACAAATACATGATTTATTCCAGCGGTTATCATTAGTGAGGGTTGAGTAAACATTTCTATCACTTGATCTAAAATATTTGCTTGCTCACTTGACATATGTATATCAGTATTTAAAGCTCCCCATTTTTCTTTGTTTAATCCTGCAATAGGACGTGTCCATTTTTCAGGAGTACTCCAAGGATCAATAATTGTGTTCAATTGATCACACCAAGCATAATCTAAAAGTTCTCCTAATTTCAAATTAGCGTCATTAGTGATCCCTTCCGGAGATTCAGAAGTTTGTGTATAGGTTATGATCTTGTTTCCTAGCTTATCTCGTAAAGATGCTACGAATTTGCATAGATTGTTTGAGTAATTAATGTTTTCATTACTTTCTTCATAGGAAAAATTAGCATCATATAGATTGACTCCATCTAAATGATATATATCAATCATTTGTTTTATTCTTTCTACAAATATCATCATTTCTTTTTCTCCCAGATTGGAAAAACCAATTCCTTCTCCCGCTCCCTTAATGGCAAGGCAAACTTTGTGGTCTAACTGTTGCAATGGAACGATGTACTTTTCACGTTTCTTTAGTACGTATGCCAGATCATCTTTTAGATATAAAGATGGCAACAGATTATCGTCTGCCTTGACGGTAGCGAACTGTAGGTTGATTATGTCGAATGGATTGTAGTAATCTACTTCTGGTGATGAAAGAGACATAGACTCAAAATAGAGTTTGTTGAGCAGTAGAGGATTGGTGAATTCGGGATCTACCCCTGCTATCTGAATGAAGTTTTTCTTTATAGCGTTATATTCGGCAGGAGCCATTCCCCATACATTAATTATATAATATAATGTTTTGCGTTCACTAGACATGGCCGGGGAACTATTGTTCTCTTCCACTGTCAGAGGGAGTACATAAATAACAGAATCTTCTATGGCTTCATCATATTTGAAGGCAATAGAGACAGAGTTTGACTGCTGTTCTCCTTTCTCTATTGTCATTTTTCCACTGTTACCTAAATCTATGTATTCTGTAGGATACAGAGGGTAACTCGTTCCGTGCTTCGAATTGAAGTCCAGTACTTTGGATTCGTCTACTTTTACGGTATAATTTCCTGTTTGTGAAGCCGGTTCTGTTAAGCTGATGTGAAATTGATCGCTCAAACTGGCATGGTCCATGTTTATCTGTGGGTTTTCCATCGCATAATTATCGCTTTGTAATATACCCATAGAAAGACCTATACCTCCGGTTTCGGGGAATGTACCGGCATCGATATTAAGATCGTTATTTTCGCAGGCAGTCCCAATAAAACCTGCCGCAAATGCCAGAATCAGTATATGTTTCAATATTTGTTTCATATTTTGATTTTTATAAGTTTCTCATTTCTAATCTTCCCTATTCACTTGCGGAACTTCTATGCCGCTTGGCCATAGTTCCTCATTTTTTACGTCATATTCTTCTTTGCTATTGAAATCTTTCCAATAACGAACAATGTGTGCATCGTTATGATATTTGGAGTAATCCTTGATATCATTGCTGCTTCCTTCATTCCAGTAAGCAGCGAGGTGTGCTTCATTTTCCGGATCTTCAATGTCGTACATGTTTTTCCAGATTTCCTGTTGTGTACGTGCTACATCCCAGATACGTGCCTCACAGACATTACCGTTAAGTTGACGGTCGATAAGCCAGCGGTCATTATAAGAACGTCCTATGTAGAAAAGCCAGTCACCATCGCTTGCACCGGGAAAACTTTCCTGTTTGCGGTTGGCAAGTTTTATTTCGGAGAATTCGCTGTTGCCATAGTTAGTGCTTCGGCTTTGTTCTTTTCCATTGACGTAGAAAATAATTGTTTTGGTGGCAATGTCGTACGTTAGTGCGAGATGGTACCATTCATTTTCTTTCAGTAATTTGGCTTTGTTGGCTTCGGGGAACTTTCCTGCCGGAGTCTGTATCTGCAACTGTTGACGTGGGAAGCCTGCATCGCCTGCCCGGAAACAGAAATATTGCTCGATGCCCATCAGACTGGAAATGTCTGTATTGGCTTCGTCGAAATTGGATATACGGGTGATTATTTCAAAGGTGACAGCCTTCAAATTGTTCAGATGAGCAGCATTGCCGGCAGGCTCTGTTCCCCATTTGGGTACATAGAATCCGGGAACTTCGACGTAGCAATAGCGTAAGTCAACAGCGGTAGTGATGGCGCTGGAGCGTTTCACTATATACCAGTAGGTGGTTGAGCCATCCAATAGGCCTACACCTTGTGCGGAATTAAGAGACACTGGGCAGAGATATGCTTTATCAATCTCCAATTCTGTCAGGTTTTCAAAATAAATATGTAACGGAGCTGAATTGATTTTGCCTGCGCGTATTGTCATTTCGTTGCTCTCCAATCGGTAATGTTTGGCCGGCAATATATCATAGCTGGTATTATTGCGTGAGTTGTAGGCTTCTACTTGTGAAGGGTCAACTGTTACGTTGACCGTAACATCAGTACCAGCAGGATATGCCAGCCGGGCTGTGAAGCTCTTTTCGCGCTGAATAATCGTTTTGTTGAATGTCATAGTCTCCGATGTTTTGCTTTCGGCTACACTTAAATAGACACCGTTGTCGAAAGGAGCACTTTTACTATAATCGGCATTGTCGCAAGCAGTGACAGCAAGTAACAACATGAAAATTGCGAATCGTATTTTTTGCTTTTTCATCTTAGATTCCTCCTGTGTTTATTTTAAAGGTGAAGGGTTTAAAGTCTGTATGGCACCACGTGTCTCCTTATAAGTGATGTTAGCGTGCGAATAGTCTGCAGCGACATTCTGTATCATTAAGCCGCCGATAGGCCCGCAATCTATTACCTGTATGGCGAAGAAAGGCACTTGTGAGACAAGCCCGTCATTATTGTCCGTAGTCATTAGCTCCGGATCGCCGGTAATGAGCAGCTTGTCTGAGGGAATACCTGCATAATAGATAGCTTCATTAATCAGAAGACGTAACTGGCTGGCATTTTTAGAGGACGTAGTATTGAGTACGTAGCGGGTGAATACATCCCGGTTCGCTTCGGGAATAAAAAGTGGATTACTTTCCAGAAAAAAGATTTTCCCATTTTTTGCTAACGGTGTAATCTTGTCAAGCAGTAACTGACGCATCTCAGTTATACTTGCATTGACTGCTGCGTTATTACCAAGTCCGATGTCACCGGTGTAGGAGATTGAAGCTCCGTCAAGCCCATTGTCGGTAATGGCGGATACCATTTGCTCTAAAGCGGGAGCCAGAAGTGTTTTGATTTCTTGTCCCGAACTTTCTGCGTTCTCTTTGATACTGGTCAGATTGAAACTAAAAAGAACCTTTGTTGCAAAATTAGTCTGCAATACAGGAATGTCTTCCAGATCGGCTGAATTAAGTGTTGCCGCATTTTCCAGAATGACGGCATCGAACGAAGAAAGTCTTTTTCTCCGTCTCCGCTATGTCCATTGTCGAAGCGTACACATACGGCATAGTGTTTGCGACTTTTATAGTTGCGAACAGCTTGTGTGTAGCGGGCATATAGTTCAGGGTTCTGACCATCGGGGGTAGTTACTCCGTAATCCACCTGTTCCGTTTCGGTCCAATCGTCACACGATGTCCACAGACAGCCTGCACCAATCGTGAGAGTAACGACAGTTAGGAAACTGAATATAAGGTTTTTATTTTTCATATTATCTTAGTTTTTAAAGATTCTTACTTGTTTGCTTTACGATCCCACCATACATGGGTACCACCGGTATCTCCCCCCTGATTATTACTACTTTCCTTTATCAATACATTAATGGCATTGTTAAGGTGGAAAGAATTCTGGGTGTATTCTTCGTTGGGATACATGAGTCGGCGCATGCCGGCTTCGGTACTAACATTGCGGCCTTTGTTCACGACAACAGGCAATAATTTGGGATATCCGGTACGCCTGTGTTCACTCCATGATTCAATGCCGTTGGGGAAAAGTGCAATCCACTTTTGGGTAATGATACGTTCCAAATTCTCTTCGAATGCCTGTTCTCCCATTTCATTCCATTTTACTGTAATGTTGGCGGGGCTACCTGTGCTATACGAACCTAGCGGGTCAGTATAGCCACTTGGAGAGGCTATTGAATTCAGGTAGTCTTCCGCTCCGCTGGCTCCATGTTCTTCAAAAGAAAGCTTAACCCCTGTTTCGTAGAAATCTTTGGCTTCACCGCCCATATTCCATTTGCGTAATGCTCCTTCGGCTCGCAGGAATGCTACTTCGGAGGCAGTCATCCATACATAAGGATCGCTGGCGGTCATCAAACGATTGGAGTACGATGTTATCATGTCGTCATCAGAAAATGGTGAATTTATGCCGATACGCATGCCGTAATAACCTTCCTGGTCGTTATTCTTCACCTTGGTAAAATATTTATCCCGACGTGGGTCTGCATAACCATTCATGTAACAGATGATATCGGCTCCTACACGATAGTCTTTCCAATCGTTGAAGCAGAGTGCTGAGCGATTTTCTGCTACATGGAATAAGGCATTGTCGTCGTTCTTTTCGATCACTCCTGCCGTTACGGCTTTCTCGGCAATGCTTTGGGCTTCGGCAGCCATATCGGTGTAGCATAGGCGCATAGCCATGCGTAGTTGTAGTGAATGGAGAAAAAGGCGCCATTGTTGTAGTTTTCCGTAGTAGACATCATCCAGCTTTTCAAATCCGCTATTGCCTTCTGTCATGTTGTCTTCAAGTGCCTGATCGGCTTCTTCAAGTTCTTGAAACATACGCATGTAGACATCTTTCTGTGAATCGTAAGCCGCATTCAGTCCATCGCTTTCAGAACCTTCTCCGGATACTAACACTTTGCTATAGGGGATAGGGCCGTAAATGTCCGTCACGCGTTGCATGATAGTTACTCGTAGCAGTTTGGCTAATGCAAGGGCTACAGGGGCATCTTCATGTTGTAAAACTGCATAATATTTAGGATATGTTTCTGATATAACATCTGTAAATGGTGCCTTCAACCAGTCGGTTTTAGGATTATAGGTAGAGTATTTCTCCAGCCATCCGGTACGTGTTTCACCGAAATATCCTGCATAAGAACCACCACACATGGCTTCCATGAATTGGTAAAGATGCTCTTGTGCAGGTATTACTAAGCCTTGCAGGCCTCTGATAGTGGAGCCGAGGTCGTAGTTTTCACGGCCGATTTCTTCGCTGTCCACTTCGTATTTATTACGGTTCATGTCCGTATCCATGCAACTTCCCAAAGGTAGAAGCAGGCAGGCTGAACATGCTGCTATCAGCATATATCGCAGGTTTTTCATAAATTTCATGGTTTTAGAAGTTAAACTTAACATTAAACCCGATGTTGCGGGTGCTCGGCATCATGAAGTAATCTATCCCTTGATAATAGTTGCTGGTAGTAGCGACTGATTCGGGATCGAAAGGTGCTTTGCAATAAATCATCCAGAGATTACGTCCTACCAAAGACACGTTGATATCACATATGTTTTTCAACCAACGGCGGGGAAAAGTATATCCGATATGTGCTTCTTGCAGGCGAATATTAGTCGCGCTGTAAGTATAGTATTGCGGGAGTCCGCTGGAACTACCAATTGTCTCGTACCATTGCTGGGCATTGATCATAGTGCGTCCGTTGATAACTACACCACCTGCGTCGCGGGCTTTTGCACTGGCTTCAGATACTCCGTATTGGTCGAGAGCTGCTTGCGTGGCAGAATAAACGATACCTCCCAACCGGCAGGAAAGCAGGAAGCCGGCAGAAACACCTTTGTATGTGAACTCGTTACTGAAAGCAAAGTTGGCTTTAGGTAACACGCTTCCCAATTTGATCGGTTCTACGTTGGCATCTTTGGCCAAAGCACCATTGGCGTCCATCTCAATATAACCTTTGTCATTACGTACAAGGTCGGCTTTAGAGTAGAGGTCGCCCAAAGTTCCGCCTTCTTTCAAGATGAAACGTGAATAGCCCAAGCCATTCATTTCAAGTTCGGGTATATTGAGTATCTTGCCTGTCTCGGGGTGATGGAAGTCTTTTACTAATTCAATAATCTTGTTTTTATTCCATGAGAAAGTAAAATTGCTATTCCAGCCAAATTCATTCCAGCGGTGTCCGTAGCTCAACATTCCTTCCATACCCATATTGCGAACGTAACCTGTTTGAACGTAGAATTTGGAGTATCCGAAGGAAGCGGATATTTTGGGGTCGAAGGTTTGGTTATAAGTATTGGCATAGTAGAATGAAGCACTTAGGCGAAGGTCTTTGAAGAAAGTGGCGTCTAAGCCGGCTTCCCATGAATCCGTACGTTCCGGATAAAGCTTACCGATAGGATAATGTGTTTTGGGTAGCCATCCTAATATCGTGGTATCATATTTATAAGTTGGGATAGTCAGGAATCGAGGGTAGGGCATACCTACGGAACTGAATGATCCGCGTACTTTCAAATAATCAATCCATTCGGGGAGCTTGACCATTTCGCTGATCACGCCGGAAAGTCCGACGGAGGGATAGAAGAAAGAGGTTTGTGACGAACCCAGTAATTGTGAAGCCCAGTCGTTACGTCCTGTTAAAGTAAGATAGAGCATACTCTTCCATCCCACTTCCGCACTTGCAAATATGGATTGGGTCATTTCTTCCCATCCTTCTTGTGTGGCGCGTTTCTTTGTGTTATCAAGGTCGAATACGTTGAATACATTAGGTATTCCTTTTTCCTGTATCGGACCGTTGTAGCCTAGCATATCATAGCTGTTGTCGCTTAATGATGTACCAATATTGGCTACGATAGT